>Ga0334900_1000020_pt1 | contig 291834 bp, 259 predicted proteins | sample GraSluR3_MG_2_FD_207231 | JGI IMG/M metagenome (GOLD analysis project Ga0334900, IMG submission 207231) | Sludge microbial communities from methane-producing bioreactor in Wageningen University, Netherlands - Granular Sludge_31_08-R3 | ecosystem: Engineered > Bioreactor > Anaerobic >... | reverse complement strand
TGATACAGAAGAAGAAGACATCTTTGAAGAAGACTATGACGAGGTAGTGTCAGAAGAAATAGAGAAACCGTCAGATGTTCATACTACGGTTGAACCTGAAATACCTGATACAGAAGAAGAAGACATCTTTGAAGAAGACTATGACGAGGTGGTGTCAGAAGAAATAGAGAAACCGTCAGATGTTCATACAACCATAGAGCCTGAAATACCTGATACAGAAGAAGAAGACATCTTTGAAGAAGATTATGACGAGGTGGTGTCAGAAGAAATAGAGAAACCGTCAGATGTTCATACAATCATAGAGCCTGAAATACCTGATACAGAAGAAGAAGACATCTTTGAAGAAGATTATGACGAGGTGGTGTCAGAAGAAATAGAGAAACCGTCAGATGTTCATACAACCATAGAGCCTGAAACACTGGATAAAAAATCAGTAAAAGAGTTTGAAGATCTTGATCAGGCCTATAAAGAAATGAAATCACACAGAAAAGAAAGTTCTTTGCAGCCTGTGGCCTATGGACCGGATGTGCCGGAAGATAAGCAAAAAACTGCTGAGAAAGAGCCTGAAAAGCAGACAGATACTGCACCAGATGAAAAAGAGCTAAAATTCATTGAAATGCTTTCAAGCAAAAACCTTAAAGACAGGAAAAACGGGGTTAAAGGGCTTCATAATTCTAAGTCTCTTGATGCATTGAAAGCACTTGTCAAAGCTGCCAGTACAGATATAAGCTGGGTAAGAAAAGAGGCTATTAAATCTATTTCTAATAGCCCTCTGGAAGATAAAGTAGGATATTTAATAACGTTTTTAAGTGATAGTAAATGGTATATCAGAGAAGAATCAGCTAAGGCCCTTGGTAACATGAAGTCACAGCGTGCATATGAGCCTCTGACATACTTACTGGAAGATGAAAACAAATGGGTACAGGAATCATCACTCAGGTCACTTAATATGATTGACCATAAGAAAACTGTAAAATTTGCAGAACAACTGCTTAATTCAGATCATATTAATGTAAAAAGTGCAGCACAGGGTATTTTAAACCAGAAATAAAACAGGGAATGAAAATCACTCCCTGTTATTCATTAAGAAATGTACCTGATACGATTTGTTATTCTGGTTTTTCCAGTTCTTTAAGCTTATTGTTTATTGCTTCTTTTTCTTTTTCCATTAAGTCGAGTTCCTGCTTTAAATAGGCAATTTCATCTTCTTTAGAGTATTTTTGTAATTGTGGTTGGGGAACTGGCACATATCCATAAGCTGGAGCAAAGCCTCTACCAAAGCCTCTACCGAAACCTCTGCCGAAACCTCTGCCGAAACCACGTCCATAGCCTCTGCCGAAACCTCTTCCATATCCAGCCTGAGGGTACACTTCTTGTGCTTCTGGTGGGCAATAACCCATACCTCTACCGGTACGTGGGCCAACCCCCCGGGGTCCTGTTCTGTCAAATCCTGGCATTCTTATGCCTCCTTTCGTTTAATTCAATATTTTTACTGATTTCTAGATAATTATCTGTAATATGGTACATAAGCTGTACCGAAAGCTCTGGTTGCTCCTCTTCCAAAGCCTCGTCCAAAGCCTTTACCGAAACCTCTTCCAAAATCACGTCTGAAGACTCGTCCAAAGCCACTACGTTCGAAATTACCGTATACTGTTGGGTAGTGTGCAATACCTGTACCTGGTGGGCAATAACCCATACTTCTACCGGTACGTGGGCCAAACCTCCTGGGTCCTGTTCTGTCAAAGCCCGGCATTCTGAATTACCTCCTTTCTATAAATTGGCTATTAGTAATGCACAACAAACCTGCTGGCTCTATAATCCAGTTGATTCAAGATTATTAAGTTTTGATAAAAGTAATTACTTAAACAGTGGAAAGATTCAGGTATTTCTGGTAATATTTAATTGTGCATATGCACATAATAACATTTTTATTTTAATACTGCAAGATGTAATTTATAAAAAACTTAAAATTTGTAATTTTCACTATAATTTTTTGGAGTAATAATTATGAAAAGAATAGCAATTAGCGTAACAGCAAGCGAAAAAGAAATCTCACCGGCCCCTGAATTCTGTGATTATTTTATGCTGGTCGATTTTAAAAATAAAGAAATCAAAAACGTTTGCAAGGTAAGAAATCCATATAAAAATACCCCTGAATCACCACAATTGATTGACTTTATAAAAGAACAAAAGGCCCGCATCCTTATTACTGGCAAATTGAATACCGATACGATCAAAGCTTTTGAAGAGAATCAAATCTCTGTTTCTGCAAACAATGCTGGTGAAGCGATGCAAATCATAAAAGAATACATTGCAAAAGAAGGAGTTAAAAATGAAATTAGCAATTAGTGCTCAGGGAAATACATTAGAAAGTGAACTTGACCCGAGATTTGGCAGATGCAAATATTTTATTTTTGTTGACAGTGAAACTATGGAATATGAATGCCTGGAAAACCCTAACATTAATGCTTCAGGTGGTGCAGGAGGTCAATCTGCCCAGCTGGTTGTATCTAAATCGCCTGATCTAATTATTACAGGGAATCTTGGGCCTAAAGCTGAATCTGCACTTGCCCAATCAGGTATTAAGTATCTCACAGGCGCCTCTGGCAGCATCAAAGACATTGTTGAGGAATACTCAAAAAAGTAATCAGCATTCAACCTGAATTTCAGGTTGAAGAAGCTGCACAAAAACCCGAACTGGAAACTGTTGAAAGACTGCCGGTTACCAGAATAACCGGAGACACTAAAATAACTGAAGAAAAATCAACTCAGGTTAATGATAAAGTTGCAAATACAGCTAAATCTATTGTTAAAGGAGTGCTTCAGGGTAGTATTGAAGCCATTATTGAAAGTTTTACCCTTCGAGGTTCCAGCAGAAAAGGAACTAAACAGAGTGGTCAGGGCTCTGGTCGTGGAAAAGGTCAGGGCAGAAACCAGTGGAAAAGCCGGTTTGGGAAAGGCAGAGGCCGCAATTCATAAAATACAGGAGCTTCTATGAAAATTTCAGTCGCCAGTGGCAAAGGTGGCACAGGCAAAACAACTGTATCGGTTAATCTTGCAGCATGCTTAAAAGAAGAAAGCATTTTAATGGATGTTGATGTTGAAGAACCTAATTGTCACCTCTTTTTACCAGAATTAGAGTATACAGAAGAAACCAGGTACGTGCCTGTTCCATTAATTGATGAAAATAAATGCACTCATTGCGGAAAATGTGCTGAAATATGCCAGTTTAATGCGCTGGCCTGCCTGCCTGATAAAGTACTAATATTTACTGAACTCTGTCATTCATGCGGTGGATGCAAGCTATTCTGCCCCTATGATGCAATCAAAGAAGTAGATACAGATATAGGCGTTCTTAAAAAAGCATGCTATAACAACTTAAAATTCATTTATGGAGTTTTGAAAATAGGCTACCCTATGGCACCACCACTTATTAAGATGGTCAAAAAATATATTGAACCAGATAAAATAAACATTCTGGATTGCCCGCCCGGCACAAGCTGCCCGATGGTAGAAGCTGTCAAAGATACAGATTACTGTATACTGGTCTCTGACCCTACTCCATTCGGTATGCATGATGTTAAACTAGCAATGAAAACTGTTAAACAACTGGGTATACCCTATGGCATTGTTATTAACCGGGCAGACCTCGGAACAGACAGTCTGGAAAATTATTGCAGAAAAGAAAACATTGATATTCTTGCCAGAATACCCAATGATAGAAAAATTGCTGAAACCTATTCACGAGGAAAACTCATTGTAGAAGAGCTTCCAGAATATAAAGATATATTTATAAATTTGTTTAAAAACATTCAGAATAAAGTCAGTGCAAATTAAAAAGGATCAAAAATGAAAGAACTCGTTGTTATAAGCGGTAAAGGCGGCACAGGTAAGACAAGTATTGTTGGTTCTTTTACTTATCTCTCTAACAGCAAGGTAATTATTGACTGTGACGTTGATGCTGCAGATCTGCACCTTTTATTAAAACCTTCTATCAAAAACCAGGAGCCTTTTTCAGGTGGTAAAACTGCTTCAATCATAAAGGATAAATGTATACAATGTGGAAATTGTATTAATAATTGCCGATTTGGTGCTATCAGTAATGATTTTATCATTGATCAACTTGGTTGTGAAGGTTGTGGTGTCTGTTATTACAGTTGTCCTGCAGGAGCTATAAGTTTTAAAGAGTCTATTGATGCTGAATGGTACATATCAGAAACAATAAATGGCCCTATGATACACGCTGCTATGGAAATAGGAGCAGAAAATTCAGGCAAACTGGTAACACACCTGAGAACTGAAGCTAAAAAACAGGCCAGAGATCTGAATAAAGAAAGATTGCTTATCGATGGTTCACCCGGCACCGGATGCCCAGTAATTGCTTCTATTACTGGTGCTAACTTCTGCCTAATTGTTGCAGAACCTACCGTTTCAGGTATACACGATCTTAAAAGAGTATTAGAGCTTACAGAAAAGCTTAAAGTAAAGGCTTCAGTTGTTATTAACAAATGGGATATAAATAAAGAAATGGCAGTAGAAATCGAAAAGCTCTGTCATTCAAAAAACATCGAACTTACAGGCAAAATATCTTATGACGAAACAGTAACAAAAGCCCAGATAGAAGGTAAATGCATCATTGAATACAACGATTCAAAGGTAGCAGAAGAAATTAAACAAATCTGGAATAAATTAGAACAGCATTTACAGGAGAATTAAAAGATGAGTAAGCTTGATAACACGAACCCTGGCAGCAAAGAGTTTATTGAACAGCTGGAAATTACTGAAAAATTAAAGAAAATTAAAAATAAATATGTTGTATTGTCCGGCAAAGGAGGAGTTGGAAAGAGTTCAGTTTCTGTTAACCTGGCTGCTGGTTTGGCTCTTGAGGGCATGAGTGTTGGTTTGCTTGATATTGACCTCCATGGCCCGAGTGTACCGGGAATGCTAAACCTTAAACAGGCTACCCCCGAAGTAACAAATAATGTTATTTCACCTGTAAAATGCTTTAACAACCTTAAAGTAATGTCAATTGCTTTTCTTTTAAAAGATGAAACCGATGCAGTCGTCTGGCGTGGTCCACTCAAGATGAATATGATTAAACAATTTCTACATGATGTTGACTGGGGCGAACTGGACTTTCTTATTATCGATAGTCCTCCTGGTACAGGTGATGAACCGCTTTCAATCTGTCAGCTAATAGAGAATCTGACAGGCGTAATTGTAGTTACTACCCCTCAAGAAGTAGCTTTAAGAGATGTTAGAAAGTCTATTAAATTCTGTAATCTCCTTGAATGCCCGGTTACAGGTGTCATTGAAAATATGAGCGGTTTTATTTGCCCGCATTGCAATGAAAAAGTTGACATATTCAAAGCTGGCGGTGGTTTTAAAATGGCAGAAGAAATGAAAGTGCCTTTTCTGGGGTCTCTACCGATAGATGCCAGCATTGTACAAAGTGCTGATAACGGCAGACCGTTTATTTGCGATAACCCGGATAGTGAAGCCAGCAAGAAATTAAAGCTTATTATTCAGCAATTACTTGATATATCAAACATTTAAGGCTTTATTAAACAGTCCAGTGCATAACTTAAAAAATTTTTTGCAGCAACTAAAGAGCCTTAACAAATAATCCCATTTAATTCATAAACTATTAATAAATTGACCTGAAACAGTTATAGAAACTGACGTCTAGTGAATACATCTTTTTAACACAGTGTTAAAATATCGCAGGAAACAGAAGTTAGTAGGTCGGTTAAAAGTGCTGCGCCGCCGCACTTTTAAACCCTCTAGAATAACTAGAATGTAAAGTGATGAATAATTCGGGTAATACATGCGGTGAAATCACTAAAAAAACCAAAAACTGTCAGTGCCCTCAGAGCAATGATTTCTGACTTTCAAAGACGTATTTGTCATTAACATTTTATGATATTATAGATCACTGGCTACATCTGGCGGCTTTTTTGTTGTAAATTTTTCATGTATTCATGAAATAGCACAGAAAAAGAGAGTGGAACGATGAGTGATTACAGCCAGATAAGTTTATTTAAGACGCAAAATCCTGAAGTAAAAAAGGAAACCATTATAAATTTACCTGAAACAACTTTCGAAAGCCTTGAAGAGGCTAAGGATGCTGCTATGAAATGCTCTAGATGTAAGCTTTCACAAACAAGAACCAACGTTGTATTTGCACAGGGTAACCCTAAAGCCAGTGTTATGCTTATAGGTGAAGGCCCTGGGCAGCATGAGGATGAATCAGGTATACCTTTTGTTGGCAGAGCCGGTAAATTGTTGGATCAAATTCTAGAATCTGTTGATATTAAAAGAGAAGAAGATTTATATATCTGCAATATTGTCAAATGCAGGCCACCTAAAAATAGAAAACCCGAAACAGATGAAATGGAAGCCTGCCAGGATTATTTAGCAGCACAGATTCGCTATGTAAAGCCTAAAATAATACTGCTTGCCGGTGCAACCGCAGTGCAGGGAATCTTAAAAACTAAACAGGGTATAACGAAAATTAGAGGTAGCTGGTATGAAAATATCTACGGAGCAAAGGCAATGCCTATTTTTCACCCTTCATACCTTTTAAGAAACCAGTCTAAAGCAGTAGGAAGCCCAAAATGGAATATGTGGCAGGATATTAAAGAAATTAAAAAAGAAATGGATCGTTTAAAGCAATAACCAATGGTAAAATTTTTTAAAATACCAGAGATAACGGAAGAAGCCAGCCGAATAATAAAAGAAAACTTTTCCCTGAGGCAACAATCAATATTACTTGCATTTATTGTAGGCCTGATGACAGGGCTTTTAGCTGTTGCTTTTAAAGAATCTATACACTATTTGGGTTCATTCACACTTGAAGTCGCCACCAATCACGACAGGTGGTATGAATGGCTTTATTTGCCTTTAATTGCTGCAACAGGTGGTGCTATTGCCGGGCTAATTGTTACATATGTTCCAGAGGCATCAGGTAGCGGGATACCTGAAATAAGACTGCATCTGGCACGTGTTGGTAAGAGAATTAGAAGAAGAAATATCATTGCCAAGTTTTTTGGAGGTATTGTAGCTATTGGTTCTGGCTTTTCACTGGGAAGAGAGGGGCCTACTGTTTCTATAGGTGCTGCCAGTGGTACTTTTGTAAGCTCGATATTCAAGCTAACAGGGGTAAAAGAAAAGCAACTATTTGCTGCTGGTGCTGGAGCTGGTCTTGCAGCTGCATTTAATACTCCTATTGCCGGTGTTATATTTGTTGTTGAGGAATTATCCCATAATTTTTCTTCCAAGTTCCTTGCACCCTGTATCGTTGCTTCTATTACAGCATCAGCAATAACAAGATATTTGTCCGGAAACAAGCCTTCTTTTGAGGTTCTTCAGATACCTGAAGTCTTTTCATGGGCTCAGATACCCGTTTATATATTACTTGGTCTGATTGCTGGCGTACTTGGAACAGTATTTACCAGGTCTATCATCAAAAGTCTTGATGTATTTGATGGGATAAAAGGCATTCCATTATGGGTTAAAGTAGCTCTAGCAGGTCTTATTACTGGCATTGTGGGTGTATTTATACCTGAAGCCATAGGTGATGGCCATGCTGCAACAGAGAAGATGCTTACTGGCGCAGCTGGTGTTTTATGGTTGTTACCGTTATGGTTTTTAGCAAAGATATTTTTAACAGCTGTAGGTTATGGACCAGGTACTCCGGGTGGTATTTTTGCTCCTTCATTGTTTTGTGGGGCGGCCCTGGGTTTGTTTATGGGAAAATTTTTCAATATTATTATGCCTGATCTGGAGATTGTTTCCACTAACCTGGCGCTGGTTGGTATGGGTGCTTTTTTTACAGCTGTTGTAAGAACACCTATTACTGCAATGGTTATTATTTTCGAGATGACAAATAACTATCAGTTAATTTTGCCGCTTATGTTAAGCTGTATTCTTGCTGATCTGGTTTCTCAGAAGTTGTATCCCAGGGCTATTTATCCGGCTCTTCTCTTCCGTTCGACAGGTCTTGATCTAGAGCAAGAGCATTTTACTTCACCTCTTCAGCAGGTTAAGGTTGGTGATGTTATGACTTCTAATGTACAGAAGCTTTCTAAACGAATAAATATAGCTGAGGCCTTTGAGGCTATGGAACGAAGTCATCATAATGGTCTTCCTATTGTTTCAAGAAAGGGCAGGTTACTGGGCATCATAACTCTTTCTGATCTTGAGGATGCTTTTTTAAAGAATATTCCTGTGACAACACCTGTAGAAGAAATAATGTCAAAGCATCTAATTACTATAACTCCTGATAAGATGCTGGATCAGGCTCTTGATAAAATGCATTTAAATAAGATTGGGCGCATACTGGTAGTTGATCCACAACGTAGAGATTATCTTGTAGGTATTGTAACCAGGTCTGATATCTTAAAAGCAGAAGTACAGGGCATTTAATATGCAGATACCTGTTAATAAGGTTATTTGTGATCCTGATCAGTGTTTTTACTGTGAAAACTGTGATGATGCCTGCTGTAATAGCTTTTCAATAATCATTAATGAAACTACAAAAAATAACCTCTCCAGGCTTGAAACAGTTAAAAATACAATAAAAGAAACAGGTTATACTTTTGAAGAACTCGCCAGCAATGCTTTTTATTTGCCAGTATACCCGAATAATCGGAATTTACAGTGTATTTTTTATAATAAGCAAGAAAAATGCCTTATACACAGTAGAGAAGGTTACAGTCATAAGCCTCCTGAGTGTCAAATGTTCCCTTTTGGGCTTTATTTTGACAGACATAATAATATACACATTGAGTGTAGTTTCTTTTGTACCGGCATTCTTTCTAATAATGGCAGGCTTTTAGAAGAGATTAAACATCTTATTCCTTCTTATTACATTAATTATGAGTTTTATCCTGAGAGCTTTGAACTTAAAAATGGGTCTTTAAGTCAGGATGATTTCTTTAAACTGGCTGGTTATCTTAGTAAAGTTATTAGTGATACGACAATAAGTCTTGATGATGCTGTTATGAAGTATTTCTTAACCTTAAAAAACTTTTTAAGCAGTTATAATGATTCATCTGATATTGATAAAATACTTGAAAAAATTTATATTTTACCTGAAATGAATACTCAAAAGGCTCATTATCAGATGATAGTAGATTTAATAAAAAGTTTGTATATCTCAAAACTACTTTTGTTTTCAAGGTTTAACAGGCAAAATAGCTTATTTAAGAAGCCATTAAAGATAATAACCCTTTATTTCAAAATCTTTTCAGGCTTTTTACTTAAAAAAAATAGCCTTCCAGAAAACTTAACAGGATATCATATAGACTTTAATAAAGCTAATCAGGTTTTATTCGACCTTGATGCTGAGTCAGATATTTTAATACGGAGGTTTCTCAGGTCAAATATAATTAGGTATAAATACATCAAGCCTGATAGCTATAATCTTTGTTTCTTAAATAGTGTTATTATATATTATTCATTGATTAAAGATTCTTCAAAACTCATAGCTGCTTCAGGAAATAGATTTTCAACCAGCTATAATGATGTTAAAAAAGCAGTAAGTCAGATTGAGTTTGTTTATTATCATTCCAGAACACCTTTTTTTCCTGTTAAAACACTGGAGCCTGTTTTAAAAACTTTTATTTCAAAAATGCTTCAGAACGAAACAATTGTTTTTAAACTCATACGGTAAGTTTTTTTTTGCATCTTGAAATTATATCTTGAATGATTATGATTAAACCATATCAACAAATTATTTTGAGGGTTTTGGCCACGCCCTGCGAACCCAATATCTTTGGAATAACTTGTTTTTTGATGGCAACCTGGTATAAGAACTCTTTTCAGGTTTAACTAATGAAAAAATCTATCGGTATAAATAAAATATTATTTCTATTATGTGCTTTATTAATGCTTTTTGGCACCCCTACGCTGGCTCAGGGGTCAAGAGAAATAGCTATTGACAATACTGATATCAGGTTACAAGCATATGAAAGTATCTATAACGGCAGTTTAAGCCTGGTAATTCAGCTCACCGAGGGCAAAGTTCCTATTAATGCACCTGCTAAACGGCTCACACTTTTATCTGATGCTAATAATAACTTTAAAAACTACAGGCTAAAACAAATTTCTCCGGGCAAGTTTGTTACAATAGACAATATAACAATTTCTGATAGCGTTTTTAAGCTTAAATTTGCCGGTTATAAAAAGCTTGATAATATTGAAATAAACTTCAAAGACCCAAAGTCACCCTCTTCGACAAAGCAATAATGATATCAACAAATTAAATACTAATGTATTTGTAGGTTATTTTCTGCATAAATAAACTATTCTCATCCGTTAATTACATATTTTTATTAATATTTTTCATTAAGCAGGTTACAAATTTCTGTATTTTAGATATTATGACCAGGATCCCCCTGAAGTCAGGAAAAAAACCTTTTATTATCTGGCAACTAACTATTAAATTTTGTAAATTCTGAAAATTAAACCTGACACGTTAAAAATTCAGGAGGTTTTATTCAGTAGGTCTTCATATGTTTGTTTTAAATTTTAATCTGTAAAATCTGAAAACGTGGATCAATAGCTTATTTTAAGTAAATTATTATCTGAAATTTAAAACACAGGCAACATATTTTCCTTTTTTTCCGTAAATAGAGAGTCAAAAGTTGAAAAGAGAGGATTGGTAAATCATTATGGTTAACCATGTTCAGAATTTTGTGAGCGTAAATAAACTCCAGCCCAAAAGTAATGAAAAAATTCAAAATGCAATAAGTTTCAAAGCAAATCAAAGCCCTCTTACAAGTGTTCGATTTACCGGCAGTAATCCTATATCTTTACCTACAAGCGATAGAATGGGTGAAATACGTTTTTCTGAAAGCCCTAAAGAAGTTGTCAGAGATAAAGATTCTATAGGCAAAGACGAAAAGATTGCTAAAATTAAAACATCTGCTAATAAAATAGAACTGTTTAAAGACACAAGCCCTTTAGCAAAACCACACGCAACTGTTAGCCTGAAACAGGGTACACCGAAAGGTGATATTCAGGTGGCTTATCAGGATAATAAAGGTGGCTTTGCACTGAAATTATGGGACAAACAAACTAAAACAGCCTATGTTTTATTTGATAATACCGATGATAACGCCATTGTTGATACAGCTAAATTCAAAGCTACTGTAGGTGCAAAACCTATCAATGCCCTAGCTTTCCTCGGCAGCAAAGCTGTTGAGTCTAAACCTGATGCTGATCTTGATAGAGCAATTGAAAATGCTCTTGTTGTAGGTATGTTTGGTGGTTTTGGCACACGCTTAATGGCTGTTTCTGATCCAAATACCAAGCCTACAACTGGTCTTGGAGATAATTCATTTGAAGTCAATATGCTTAAAACTGTCGCCAATTCAGGTTTTAAAAACATAGGAGCATCTTTATATTTTAAACCTGATCAGGCTATGGCAGATATAGAAGGAGCAAAATCAGCTGGCAAGCTTCCAGAAGACCTTAAAATCGCTTATGCAGCACAGAATGACCAGACCGGAAACCTGGGCACTGCTGGAGCTGTCAGGCATACAGCTGAACATATCCTGACTGCTAAAGTAGCAGATCAACTGGCCGGAAAAAACTCTGATGAAGCCAACCAGATATTAAATAAAGAACTGGGTGAAACCCTGGCTGCTAAAGTTATGAATGAATTTAAAAAAGAAGGCAGCTATAATCAGCAATTAAAACAGATTGCCATTGATAATCCGGCGCTAAGAGCTGAAATCTTTGAAAAGAAAATTGATGATGTACCATTTATTGCTATTGTTAGCGGAGATCACGTTACTGATATAGACATGAAAGAGTTTGCTAAAACTCACCTTGACAGCAATGCAACATTTACCCTTGCTTTAAGACAGATGGATGATGCCGAAATGGCTGATTTTAAAGATAACAACAAGTCTCCTTACGGACATGCTGCTATCAATGAAGATAATGGAACTATTAAAACATTCCTCGAGAAGCCTTCTACAGAACAGTACGAAGCTGAAATAAATAAAGGCAACGATTTTAGCTGGTTAAATACCGGTGTGTATATCGTTTCGCCTAAAGTTTTAAAAGAATATATACCCAGTGAAGCTGAAATAAAAGCTTATAAAGAATCTAAAGGAGAAGGCGCAAAAGCTGAAGGCTGTGACTTCGGTAAAGACGTTATTCCAGGACTCGTTAACAGCGGCATCAAACTTAATGCTCACAAAGTTAAACAACACTGGGCTGATGTAGGAAACAACGTTGCTTTACAGGATGAACTGGTTAAAATTATTGCTGATATTAACAACAAAAACGGCAAAACTACCCTGTTACCAGGCATGGAATTCGATTCAACTGATAATTCTGCTATATCAACCAGCGCTAATGTTAATAATATTAATAAAGGTAAAGATCTTAAGCTGTTTGTTGCTTCCAATGCAAGCGTTAATGGTGCTAAAGTAGATGGTACTGTTTATGTAGGACCTGATGCAGCTGTTGAACCAGGCAGCTACAAAAATGTATGGATCACAAAACAAGAACAACCACTTTATAAATCTCTAAACGCAACAGCTTAGCATAAATGTTTAACCATAAATCCAGTTGACATAGTAGGAGAGAGAGCCAGGAGGAATAAGAATCCTCCTTCTTTTTATCTGAATCAATAATACTTCAACTCTAATTCTTGCTGTGGGCGGGTGGGTGGGAACCTGTTGCCTGAAAAAACCAGCCATGCTTAATCATTTGAGTATTAAGACTGTTTTTATGGATTTATTACTTATTCTTGATATAAAATATTATAATATCATTTAAAGCATAAATCATACAAAAAGAACTATTAATAAACTATTTCAGATAACAAAAAGGAGAATTTCTGTGCACAAAAATGTTTTATCCATCAATAACAGCCTTTTGCTTGTCGTAGACGTCCAGGAAAAATTTAAAAAGGCCATGAATAATTCTGATAAAGTAATAGAAAACATCTCTAAATTAATCAAAATTGCTAATACCCTTGAAATACCTGTTGTTTATACGGAACAATACCCTGAAGGACTTGGTAAAACAGTAGAACGTCTTCTAAAAGATTTACATCAAGCTGCATACTTTGAAAAAATAGCCTTCAGTTGCTGTGAAGATACTGCTTTTAAACTTTATGTAAAAGAATCTCAGCGCAAGCAGATAATTGTGACAGGCATAGAATCCCATGTTTGTGTCAGCCAGACAGTACATGACTTTCTGGCAGAAAACTATCAGGTCCATGTGATAGCCGATGCAGTCTCTTCAAGAACACCCTTTAGCATAGAAACGGGACTGAACAAGATGAAGCAGGGGGGTGCTATTCTATCCAGTGTTGAGATAGCACTCTTTGAGCTTCTTAAAACATCAAAACACCCTCAGTTTAGAGAGCTTCAGAAATTGATAATATAATACAATACATATGTGTTATATTTACTGGCAATCCTCACAAACACCAAAAAGCTTAAATTGCACATCAGACAATTTAAAATGGTGTTCTTTTGAGAGCTTTTCACCCAGTTCATAGAGTGTTTTATCGTGTACTTCAATTATTTTATTGCATTTAATGCATATTATATGGTGATGATAAGAAGATTTGCCTCTAAAAATCTCATAGTGCTTGTGGTCTTCTGCAAAATCTAGCTCTCTAAGAAGTCCCATAGAGGTTAAAAGCTTGAGTGTACGATAAAGTGTTGCCAGAGAAATCTTCACATCTGATTTAACAAGTTTTTCTTGAAGTTCTTCCGGGCTGAGGTGGGTTCCTTCAGGCAGGTCATAGAACAATTCAAGTATTTTTTCACGCTGCGGTGTAATTCGATAACCTTTTTTTCGTAGATCTTTAATGATTTTATCGGTGCTTGAGCTCATTGATATCCTCTGTTTAAATATTTTTTACAGTATGGGTATTATCCAATAAATGAATTTTTTTTTCCATTATAATGTTTTCAAAAAAGAGCTTTTATGGCAAAACTAACAGGATACAGGGTACAAAATAAAGCAACCAGCCCAATTTAACTATTTATAGCTAAAAAAGGAGAGACTGTCTCCAGAAAGTCTTTATTTCAGGATTTTTAAGATACCTCTTAATCTTCAAGCTCTCTTGATATCTTTCAATATCATAGATTAAATAATTGTTAAGCTGAATATCAGACTTAAAACTTGCCTCAATCTTACTATTAAAGAGCTTCTGAGAATCTAGTTCATGTAAAACCTGTATTTAATAAATATTAAGATTATAAAAGGCAAATTATATTTATGCTAACATTTAATTACACTCACTAGCATATCATTTATTGAGGAAATATACGGAACAATGTTTATAAATATTCTCCATTACGGCTTTTTACCCGGAATAGGACCTGGCGAATTAGCAGTTATATTTATTGTTGTATTGCTTATTTTTGGCCCCAAGAAGCTTCCTGAGGTGGGTAAGGCGCTGGGAGAAACTATTAAACAGTTCAAAAAAGCTTCTTCATCACTTGAAAATACCAATGAAGAAGGAGATAAGAGTAGTTAGTCTGGAGGGTAAAGCAATTAAAGTTACATTCCCGCACATGGGTACTGTTTACATTGTATTAGCGTCACTTGTAAGAAGCCTTGGTGGTGAAGTTGTTATACCGCCTTATACCAGCAAGAAAACGTTATCTCTTGGTACACAGCATAGCCCTGAAGCAGTATGTTTGCCTTACAAGTTACTTCTTGGTAACTACATTGAAGCCATTGAAAATGGTGCAGAGGCTCTATTTATGATTAGTTCACCCGGCATATGCCGTCTGGGTGAATATGGTAAAGGCATTGCTAATGCTATTGAAGACCTTGGTTATAAGGTTAAAATTGTCAATGTTGATTTCTATAAAGGCAAGTTTTTTGAATGTGCAGCAAAATTAAGAGAGGTTACCGGTAATGATAACCCTATAGACCTTATGAAAGCTCTTTATCTTGCAGTTAAGAAGGTTATTATACTGGATGATCTGGCAACATTGCTTTCGTATAACCGTGCAAGAGAAATAAACCCCGGAGAAGCCGAAAAAGTTTATAATAGAAACCTTAAAAAAGTGGATCTTGCTACTACTACAAAAGAAGTTAAGGTTGCTTTTAATGAAGCTGTTGAAGAATTCAAGAAAATAGAACTTGACGACAACAAAGATGTACTTGTGGTAGAACTTACCGGTGAAATCTTTATGGTTCTGGATCCATTTTCCAATCAGAATCTTGAAAGAGAACTGGGTAAGCTTGGTGTACAGACAAAAAGAAACCTTGCTGTTTCTGATTGGGTTAGAACTGCGATGTTCCCCAGTTGGCTCAGAAAGCAAGAAACCCATCTTGAAAGAGCTTGGAAATTTGCCAAACCTTATCTTACTAGAGACATAGGTGGTGATGCTCTTGAATCTGTCGGCGATGTAGTATATGCAGCAAAAAACAATGTTGATGGTATTATTCATATAAGTCCGTTTACATGTATGCCTGAAATTATGGCTCAAAACATTTTCCCGAGTATCAGAAGAAATGAAGATGTGCCTGTTTTATCCCTGGTGCTTGACGAGCAGACAGGTAGAGCTGGCTACGTTACACGGCTGGAAGCTTTTGTGGATTTAATCGCCCGCAAAAAACGCATTAAATCTCTGGCAGCTTCTTCGTGTTAATATATCAATCTACGAAAGAAAACGATATATGATTTATAAGTTTTTCACAAAACAACAGTGGTTTTAGTTACCACTGTTGTTTTTAGTATATTAGAAACGGCAAAACCGTGAAAAAGGCGTCTTAAGAAGCAACAGCTTCTGATTTTTCTTTTGTTTTTCCTGCTTCGAGTATCTCTTCTTTTTCTGTAGCTTCTTCTGTCTTTTTATCTTCTGGTTTTGTTTTAGGCCTCAACACCGGTATATTAGCAATAAGAGCAAGCGAATTAGCCTCACTTTGAAGCTGGAGTTCTAGTAATTCTCTATCTATTTCGACATATCTCGAGATTACTTCAATTATTTCTTCACGCATTTTTTCCATAACGCCCGGTGCAAGCTTGTTTCTATCCTGCATTAAAACCAGTTGAAGCCTGCTTTTAGCGTCATTTCTGCTATCCTGATAGTTTGGATTTATATTGATTTCTTGTGTCAGAAAATCTATTATCTTATTCCACATACGAAAACTCTCCTTTTAAGCATTAACGGCAGGTACAAAAATTCTTTTTACCTTTTCAAACCAGGATGTAGGAACCTCAAGGTTTAACAGAGGCACTTCTTCACCTGCCAGGCGTCTGGCAACATTTCTGTAAGCCTGACCAGCCAGCGAGTTTTCATAGTTAACAACAGGATCTCCTTTGTTGGTTGAAGCGATGATGTCTTTATCTTCAGGTATCACACCGAGAAGCTTGATTGAGAGAATATCAAGAACATCATCCACGCCCATCATATCATTTGCCTGTACCATACCTGGTCGCAGCCTGTTTACTAAAAGCCGATATTTAATTTCATCTTCTTTAGCTTCCAGCAGGCCTATTATTCTATCTGCATCTCTTACAGCAGACATTTCAGGCGTTGTAACGATTACTGCTTCTTCTGCTGAGTGTATAGCATTTTGAAACCCCTGTTCGATCCCTGCGGGACTGTCTATGATGACATAATCGAAGTCTTCTTTCAGCTTTTTAATTATGGTTTGCATACCCTCTATTTTAAGGGCTGATTTATCTCTTGTCTGTGCTGCCGGTAAAAGCATCAGGTTTGGTAGTTTCTTGTCTTTAACAAGGGCCTGGTTAAGTTTACATTTCTCTTCTATAACATCGATAATATTATAGACGATTCTGTTTTCCAGTCCCATCAGAATATCAAGGTTTCTCAGACCTATATCAGTATCAACCACAGCTACTTTGTGACCATTTCTAGCAAGCGCAGTACCAATATTAGCAGTAGTAGTGGTTTTACCGACTCCGCCTTTACCAGAGGTAACGACTATAACCCTTCCAGCCATATTTGTATTTATCCTCCAATTCTTACACTATTTTAAAGAAAATATTCTTATTTCACCGTTAGAAATTCTTGCCACTTCGGGTTTTAAAGGAATTTCTTTTATCATTTCCCTGTTTATATCAGGTCTTCTTGCAATATAATCAGCAATTCTAATCTGTATAGCATTTAATTTTAAGGCTCTGATGGATGATTTATAATTGCCGCCAGCGCCAGCGTGGGCAATACCACCAAGTGTACCCCAGACTATTATATCTCCGCCTGCAATGATTTCACTGCCAGGATGCGTATCACCTGCTATTACTATATTTCCCTGGTGAGTTATTACCTGTCCTGACCGCAGTGTTTGATGTATATAAAGTGTAGCAATCTCTTCATTCACTTTATCATCCATCCTGGATTTATATTGTTCTGAAAGCTCCACTTTTTTCTCAAAAGGCAGCTCTATTTTCTGTTGAAGCATTATATCTTCATCGTTTAAGATTTCTACAACATCGTTGAAGATTTTATAATCTGATTCTGATGCATTTGTGGTAGAAAAAATAGGCCCCTGAGGCTTTTCAGACACTGGTTCACTTACATTTTCCTGATTAAAATTAATTTGAACACCTGATTCTTGTTCTTCAGGCACTAATCTCTGGCAGGATTCTTCTTGCAGTTGATTTTTAACCAGAGAGGATTCTTCATCCATATTTTTTAAAGAGGCTTTAAAGTCTTGAAGTATCTTTTCACCCGGTGCTATTTCAGAAACTTTTAGCCCTGCACCTAAAGCTGCAAGCTGGGTTTGAACAACAAATGAATAAATAGTATCTATCTCAACATTATTCTGGCCAGCAAGGGTTTTAAGGCGGGCCATATGCCCGGGTGTAAAGACAAGTCTGCCAAGAGCCACGTTTATTGATCGTCCATTATAATCATTATTATGAAGCTGTTCTTCAAACTTATTGATGGCATTAACTGTTGTAACACTATAAGATAAATCTAATAACATTTTTTCAAGTATCTTTGTCATAGGATTTCTTTACTCTGCCCCCGTGGTTAAGACCAATACTAAGAGTATAAATATAATACATTTTTGAATACTCTACAAAAGATTATACTAGACTGTGAAGGTTTTGCTCAGGGGACAAAAAAATTACAGGTAAAACTTCAATAATAATGGATGTTTTACCTGTAATTTACATTTATACAAATAACCTTAAAAAACTTCACAATTCATTTTTATTCGTTTTGTTCAACAGCTATAAAGTTCTCTTTTTTCAGTGGCTGCACAACTTCAAGGCCTTCTCCGCCAAGCATTTCTAACTGGTTGCCATCAATGTCAAGATATATTTTTCTAACAGGTTCAGCATCAAGAGCCGTTAAACTTAGTTCTTTTAGTCTGCTAATCATACTGTTAGAACCGCCACCGGAAGCAAACTGCTTATTAAGATTAATTCTTACCTCTCCAGCTTTTTCTTCTATGCTGATAACTTTTGTACCAACAGGTATTTCACTGAAAAAGCCTTTGTCTTTTTCTTCTTCTGATGGGCCTTCCATCAATTCTGCTATGCTATATGAAAGAGGATTTTGACCTTTTGGCAAAACTCTTTTAACTGGCTCTACAATAACATCTGCACCAGACATTTTGCTAAAATATACCTGCACCTCGTCTTTTTGAGGTGGTCTATTCATTAAACTGGCTATGATTAATACAATGATCACTATGGCAATGCCTGCTAACATTGTTAATAAAATTCTTGTTCTTTTTATTTTCTTTTCATCTCTCAAAATTCGTTACCTCATACTCTGCTAAATTATTACAATAAAAATAAATTTCCGTAAATGAATTTAATTTTGCCCTTTAAAAATAGTTTTTGCTATTCACTAATATTTTATCAAACTCGATGTTGAGTGCAATTTTGGATTTTAAGAAATTCAAAAACCTTAAAATAATACCCCGCTCTCTGTGGCCTTTTCAGCCAGCTCAAATTAAGAAATGTTGCAATCAGTAAAAATTATGTTTATTTCTACCCTCTTCGTGGAACATTAGTTTTAAGGGTTGATATGAAATAAGTTTCCTTTCTTATTCCTTCTCTTCTTTACTATGTGTGTGATTATAGTAGGATACCGCAGAAGCGGTATTTTTTTGTCTGCGTAGAAAGGTTTTTATGTTTTAAGAGGATCTATAATCAACAATTACCTGATATATAGATTCTATGGTCATCAAATACCACTACTATATAAAACAAGTACAACTCATCAGCGTTTAACCTCTCCCCTGTTCGTGCTATACTATCTTCTAAAAGATATCATTGAAAGCTAAAATGCCTTAATATCAAGGAAATTGATCTTTTCTGCCTTTTATGTCTACTTTCTGATAACTTTATGGCATATTGATATCTAAAAGTACTTTAATTACAACATTTTTAGCTTTTTACAAAGGGGATAACTATGAAATTTCTGGTTCTTGGCGTAGGTATGATGGGGTATGCATGTATTTTTGACCTCTTAAATTCAGATGGCATAGAAAGAGTTACAGCAGTCGATATCAACCAGCAAAACCTGGATAATCTCTCAAAAATTACTGATTCGAAGATACTCAAAAGAGTAAATCTTGATATAAAAGATACATCAAAACTGTCTGAACTTATGAAAGACCACGATGTAGTAATTTCAGTCATTAGCTATAAACTTAACTATGAATTGACAGAACTTGCCATAGAAAATAACTGTCATTTCTGTGACCTGGGCGGTAATAACACCATCGTAGAAAAGCAGTATACTCTTCATAATAAGGCTCAAAAGAATAATGTTACAGTAATTCCTGACTGTGGTCTTGCTCCTGGTGTTGTATCAAATCTTGCAGCCCTTATTATAAGCCGGTTCGATACGGTAAATACCCTGAAACTTCGAGTAGGAGGGCTGCCACAAAAACCTGAACCACCTCTCAACTATGCAAAATTCTTCTCACCAGAAGGACTTATTAATGAATACTTTGAAATACCTGTCATGGTCAGAAATCATGAAATAATTGAAGCTGAGCCACTTGGTGACCTTGAAACACTTTTCTTTGACGATTTCCCTGAACTGGAAGCATTCAATACATCCGGGGGGACCTCAACACTGCCAAAAAACTTTAGAACTAAAGTTAAAAACCTGGATTACAAAACAATCCGATATGCTGGCCACTGTAATAAGATAAAAATTCTCTATGAGCTGGGCCTGATGGATTATAAACCTGTTAAAGTTGCAGGAGTTGAGATAGCACCAAGAGAAATACTTATGTATTTGCTGGAAAAGATCCTCCCCGACAACCCTGAAGACGTTATTTTACTAAGAGTGCAGGGCAGTGGTATGAAAGATGGCGAAAACTTAACCACCACAATAGAAATTGTTGACTATTATGATAAAAAAAGTAATATATCAGCAATGATGAGAATGACCTCTTATCCTCTTTCAATCATAGCTCAAATGCTGGCAAGGGGTGACGTAAAAGACAAAGGTGTAAGACCTTCTGAGCTGGTTGTAGATTTTAAAATGCTTATAGAAGAGCTGAAAAAGCGACAGGTAAATATTAAGATCTACTGATTTCAAAGGTAAATAGCTATAATTGTTTTATATCAAGACATCTGGCCAATTATTTGGCCAGAGTTGTTATTGTGAGGAGCTTTTTTAAATATTAATAAATGTAAAATTTTTTCGAACAATTTAACCACACATATCACAAAACGCCAATCGTTTGTTTTTATGCATATACAAGACATTACACACAAAATCTCACCACACGCAAAAACTGTATACTTACTACAACACATATTTAGGATACCTGGCTATGGATAAAATAATAAGTTATTCACCGGTTCGAAACACCGTAAAGCAAAACTGGGACTACGTGAAAGAGCTTGATGAAACAATCAAAGCTAAAGAATCTATTGCAGGCGCCTTATCTGAAAGGATGAAACTTTCGGCACGTTATCGTACCCAGTCAATGGCGATCCAGCATGGCACTGATGCACTTCTAAAAAGCCGCTGGGATGCCGATTTGTTTAAAGGAAATCTTCAAAAATTTAACCGATTAAATCAACTTGCAGGTAAAGCCGCTTCAGGCGCATCGGCTGTTACCTATGAAGGTCTTATTAACCACATACGCTCGGGGGGGGCGGTCAATTCTTTTAACTGGAAAGGTTTACTCAAAAGCAGGGGGTGGCATCACGTTGATGGCCTTACCGGAGTCACTGAAGGATCAGCCAAAGCCCTCGGTAAAACAGTTGCAATGGGAGTTGCAAAATTCTTTATATTCCTTAATGGTTATAAAAAAGCCCAATTAGCTTATGACCGATCTCGAAAAGCCGGTAAAAACCCAATTGTTAGCGGAGCAAAAGCACTATTAACAGGCATTAAAGAAATAGGTAAATCGTTCCTGAGCTGGGAAATTGGTGCATTTGGTGCTGCTCTAATGACAGTGCTCTGCCCTGGTCTTGGTCTGGTGGGTTCTCTTGCTGGTGGTATTTTACTGGGCGGGGTTTCAGGCTTTCTGCTTGAAAAATATCTTCCAGGGCCTAAAAAAAATGAGCAACCAGAAAAAAATCCTTTTGTATAAAACTTATCAAGACTTAATAAACATTAAAAGGGGCTATATAGCCCCTTTTTCAAGGTTAATGCATAATTTAAAAATTTCCTGATTACCTTAGTATGTATTAGCCTTTTTATGTGGTTTTATAATATTTTATTTTCTGTTAAAGGCCATCTGAAAAGTATTTTCAAATTTAAAAACCTGTTTAACCTAACCTATAAGCTATTCTGGAATTATTAATCTTCTATCAACTAAAATAAAGAAAAGGTAAAGATTTCAATTTCAGAAAATTCAACTTTCGAAGAGATTTTAAAAAAATTGCAGTTAGTCAAAATATCATTTTAACAGGGGTTTTAAAATGGTTAAACCTTAATAAGCCTGATTTAAAAGTATTTTAAGAGGCAAATACTTCTTAAAGCATAACCAGTAATGTTTTTTTTCTTCAAAGATTAATGCAAAACTTCTAATATGCCCTGAAATTTGAATTAAAATTTTAAGCTCTAAAACTGTAAACCTGCTTGACTAAAACGGTTTTATACCGTAAATTTCTTTATTATCAACTATTTTACGTAAAAAATTTTCTCTTAATTCAATACATAATTGCAATATACAAAAAAAATGTCAGAAAATACCTGAGAAAAAGAAAAATGAGTATCTTGTCTATCCGTAAAAAATTATTTGCAGGCCTATTTATCTTCTATTTTATTATTTTAAGTGGTCTGTTAATATTTAAACAAACTGCACTGGCCCAGGAAAAAAACTGGCCTATGTTTGGAGTTAACAACCTCAGACAAAACCAGCAAAATTATGGCATATCTGGAGCCAGGGGTACTGTAAAATGGGAATTTAAAACTGATTCTCAGGTTAACTCATCTCCTGTTGTTGCTGATGGCAAGGTTTTTTTTGGTACTGATGAAGGCTTACTTTTTGCCCTTGATGTTAATACCGGCGATCCTGTATGGCAGTTTCAGACCAACGGTATTATTGACAGTTCTCCTACCTATTATGATGGCTATCTGCTTGTTACTTCTAGAGATAATAATATCTATGCACTGGATGCTATTACAGGTGAAAAAATATGGCAATTTAAAACAGGTGATAATCTTACATCATCACCACTGATTAGTGATGAAGTTGTTTATTTTGGCAGCTGGGACCACTGTGTGTATGCACTGAACCTTCAAAATGGCAACCTTATATGGAAATTTCAAGCAGGTAATAGATTTGTAGGTTCTCCTAGCCTGTATAAAGGTAACCTATATATCGGTAATAATGATAAAAACCTGTATGCACTGGATGCTAAAACAGGTAAACTCAAATGGTTCTTTGAAACTGGTGGATTTATTTATTCTACACCTGCTATCAGCAATAATAAAGTCTTTATAGGCAGCTGGGATAAAAAAGTATACGCCATAAATGCTACGACGGGGGCTCCTGTATGGTCCATAAGAACAGGTGGACACGTCTTATCATCACCTGCAATATATAACAACAGAGTCATAATAGCTTCTGATGATCAGTATGTATACGCATTTAACTGTGATACAGGTGATCAGACCTGGCGAAAGTTCATTGGAGGTAAAACTTCTGTGAGTTCTCCGGCAGTATCTGATGGCATAGTTTATATTGGCAGCACTGCCAAGCTGTTCTTTGCAGTCAATGCAAATAATGGATCCCCACTCTGGAATTTTACACCCGGAGACTATGTTATCTCATCACCTTCTGTCTACAAAGGTGTGGTCTTCTTCGGTAGCCAGAATAATACATTTTACGCACTAAAATAAATTGATGATCAGAGGTAATCTTGATAATTAAAGTGATTGCAGTATCTAAAATCAAAGAAAATTATATCCTGAAAGGGATTGAAGAATATACCAAAAGGCTAAAACCTTACTGCAAGCTAAAAATAAAGGAGGTCGATGCTCAAAAAATTAAATCTTCTATGCCGATAGAGAAAATCAAAGATCAGGAAGCCGAAAAAATCAGTCAATATGTATCCAGTGAAACCTGTTTAATAGCACTGGATGAACATGGCAAACAATTGAATAGCTTAGAATTTGCAGAAACACTGAAAAATATTACTGAAACCACTGGTAAAAATGAAATTTGTTTTATTATTGGCGGCGCAAACGGCTTATCTAAAGGACTATTAGACAAATCAGATACTGTGCTGGCCCTGTCCAAACTAACTTTTCCGCATCAGCTGGCTCGACTTATTTTAATAGAACAGTTATACAGGGCATTTAGAATCATTAAAGGTGAACCATACCACAAATAACAGGAGTTTGGAGTGAGTTTAGATGGAAAAACTAAAGCGTAAAGTATTCATAGAATCAACTCTAACACAATGTCTGGGTGAACTTCAGCCATACGAAATAGAAGAAACAACTATAGGCACTCTCTATAAGAATGAAAAAGGCGTCTCATACATTGTATATGAGAGCAATATAGAAGGTCAAAAGCTTATTACGACAGTAAAAATTAACAATGATTCACTTTCATTAATTCGTATAGGTGACGTTCATTCAAGGCAATTGTTTACTGAAGGCAAGTGGCATACCTGTTATTACTATGTTACAGGTAATTCATTGATCCTGAGGTCTTATACCAAAAGACTTGAACACTACATAAACACTGACGGTGGATGTTTGAATTTGTTGTATGATTTATGGAGTGGACAAAGTCATATAGGTCATTTTTGTTTCGACCTCGTACTGAGCTGATAAGGATATGATTAAAGAATGATAAAAGATTTTATTGCTGAAATTCTTAAAAAGGCTGTCATTAAATCTATTGAATCTGGCGAACTGGGTGCCTTAAAAGAATTAGAACCCAAAATATTAGATGGAATTATCATTGAAAAAGCTAGAAAACCTGAATTTGGCGACTTCGCCTGCAATATATCTTTTCTGGCCCGTGATGCACGCATGGCACCTCCTAAAATTGCTGAGATAATTGTTAAAAACATTAATTCTGAAGACAATAATCAATTTCAGGCCTCTGTAGTAGGCGGCTTTATTAACTTATCTCTGTCTTATAGCTATATAAATACCATTATCAGTGAGGTACTGGATAAAAAACAGGATTATGGCAAAAGTAATCAAGGCAATAAACTTAAAGTACTACTGGAATATGTCTCTGCCAACCCGACAGGCCCTCTTCATATTGGCCACGGACGATGGGCAGCCCTGGGAAGTTCGATAGAAAATATACTTAAATTTCTTAACTATGACGTGGAAACAGAGTTCTATATCAATGATGCAGGAGTCCAGATAAACAATCTGGGGTATTCACTGTTCCTAAGAGTGCTGCAACAAATAGATGACAGCGTTTATTTTCCGCCGGATAAAGAAACTGACCCGAGAGCAGCAAACTTCTATCCGGGAGATTATCTCATAGAACAGGCCAGGCAATATGTCTCTGAAAACCCTGGCAAAGCTGAACTCTTCAAAAAAACAGCTGAAATCGTTGATGATCTCTATGTTCCAGCAGCTGAAACCATTCAAGAGCTTTCTGCTTATGGTAAAAAACTTAATATTGAAATACAAAAAGAGCTTCTAACAAAATTTAAAACAACATTCAATACCTGGTTTTATGAGTCATCACTTCACAAATCAGGTAGCGTAAGTACTATTATTGACTATTTAAGAGAAAAAGATGCTCTCTATGATAAAGATGGCGCCGTATGGTTTGCTTCTTCTAGATTTCTTGATGACCAGGATAGAGTCATTAAAAAATCTGACGGATCGCTTACCTATTTGACAGCTGATATCGCCTATCATAAAGACAAACTTGACAGAGGATACCAGCACCTCATAAATATCTGGGGAGCTGATCACCACGGTTACGTAGCCAGAATGAAATCGTCCATTCAGGCACTGGGATATCCACCTGATACGCTGGAAGTCATCATCGGACAGATGGTTAATCTAATCATTGGCGGCGAACAGGTTCGTATGGGCAAACGCAAGAAAATGCTTACTCTTGGCGACCTCGTAGAAGAAGTAGGTGTCGATGCCACAAGATTCTGGATGGTTTCCAGAAGCACTGATTCTACACTGGACTTCGATGTGGATCTTGCCAAGTCTGCTTCTGACGAGAACCCTGTGTATTATGTGCAGTATGCACATGCTAGATGCTCCAGTATAATAAGGACTGCAACTACTGAAAGGCTGGATCATGAAAACAATCAAACACTTCCACCTATCTATAATCCAGAAGAACTCGATATCATATTGAACAATGTTCAAAATAAACCAGAAATTCTTGACTATCTGTGGCAAAATATAGATGAAAAACAAATTTCTGCTACTAAAAACTTGATTTTACATATTGAGTCGTTTAAAGATACCGTCATCAAAGCAGGACGTGATAGATCACCTCATTATATTGCACGCTATTTAATAGATCTGGCAAGTTGTTTCCACTCTTTCTATTCTGAATGTCGTGTTTTAAACCTTTCTCAAACAGCTAACCTTTCTAAAGATCTGCAAGAAGCCAGATTATCTTTGATATATGCAACCCGCATCTTATTGTATAATGGTTTAAAATTGTTAGAGGTAAATGCGCCCGAATCAATGTAAAGGAGTAATATATGCAAGAAGGAAACATCCCGGTATGCCCTTTGATCAGCGCTGGACAGGATATACCAAGATTATGTGAGCAGGAAAAGTGCGCCTGGTACATTAAAGCTTATAAGACCTGTGCTGTTTATGTAATGGGACACAACTCAGCACTTGATATCAAGTTAAAACAGCCTTCTAAAGGCTAAACCTGATTATAGCATTGTTGTTTCGCCTCTGAAAGCCTCTCAAAGGGCTTTTAGAGTTTTTACAAAAATAAAATTGTGTCTGCAATGATTATCGTAACCGCTGCCATTATCCAAAAAGCCGACAAAATACTGATTGCCAGAAGAAAAAAAGGTGACCCCCTTGAATATCAATGGGAATTACCGGGGGGAAAGATTGAACCCGGCGAAACACCTGAAGAATGCCTCAAACGTGAACTTTACGAAGAATTTGGCATCGAAACAGAAATTAAAAATTTCTTCTGCTCTTCAAAGTATGATTATCCTCATGTATCAATTGAATTGCTTGCCTTCTTCGCTCATCATCTTTCCGGGGAGCTAAAACCAACCGATCACGACAGGGTTCAATGGGCAAGGATTAGTGAATTAGAGTCATTTACCTTCGCTAATGCTGATATACCAATCATAAAAAAGCTTTCAAGGGCCAGCATATGAAAATACACATGTATATTACATTATTATTGTTCTTTTTAATCGCCTCACCAGCCTTCAGCTTCAAATGGTATAAACTCAATTACCTCTGCACTAATGACACTTCCTTTTATCTTGATCACCAGAATATGCAGGTTAGACTGAGATTTGAACTCCCTTATGAAATAAAGTTCTGGCTTTTGACTATTTCAAATGTAGAGAATAAAAAATCTGTTATACCTGTCAAAAATCTCCAGCATTATCAGATAGAATGCCCTTCAAGCACTCTGAGTCTTCTTGAATACAGGCTATACGAAGAAGACAGGTTAACTGAATCACGTAAATACAGTGATAGCAACTTAATTATTGTGCCACCTGATACACCAGTGCAGCAAATAATTATAAACCTCTGTACCCCTTCAAACTCTGACTGGTTCTACGGATTCAGGACTGATTAAGCAAAAGGTACTCAATTTATAGGACGCATGCTTCTTAATGAATTCAACAAGAATCTGTAAACTAAATAAACACAGTTATTCCAGTGGCAGCATTGTCTACTGGACCTCCAGAGATCAGCGTATTCGATATAACCATGCCCTCATTCATGCACAGGAAAAAGCTTTAAAGTATAATTGCCCTCTTATAGTGCTTTTTTGCCTGGTACCTGAATTTATAGGTGCTACTATCAGGCAGTATAACTTCATGCTCAAGGGGCTCAAAGAAATTGAACACAATCTTAAAGAGAAAAATATACCTTTTATGATGCTTACAGGCCAGCCATATAAAGAAATACCGGCCTTTCTCAACAGCATCAAAGCAGGATACCTGATAACTGACTTTGACCCGCTCAGAATCAAACAACAATGGCAGAAAAAAGTCAACCAGGCTATCAGCATACCCTTTGATGAAGTGGATACTCATAATATTGTTCCGTGCAGGGTCGCATCTCAAAAACAGGAATACGCTGCAAGAACCATAAGACCTAAAATTCACAGGCTTTTAAATGATTATCTCTTTGATCCACCTCAATTGCAAAAGCACCCGGTTGAATGCAATATCAATTTTGCTCCTGTCAACTGGAAAAACATACACAGCAGCCTGAAAATAGATCAAACAGTAAGTGAAGTTGACTGGCTTACTCCCGGTGAAGAGGCTGCAAACAAGATGCTTGACCATTTTATTACCAGAAAACTTGATAAATATGGCCAAGACAGAAACGACCCGGCCTGTGATGCTCTTTCTAATATGTCTCCTTACCTTCATTTCGGACAGATTTCAGCCCTGCAAATTGCTCTTAAAGTCAACAGGGCTAAAGCAAACGAAGAATCAAAAGAATCATATCTTGAAGAACTTATCGTCAGAAAAGAGCTTTCAGATAATTATTGTTTTTATAATTCCGACTATGACAATCTTAAAGCCATACCTGAGTGGGTTAAAAAGACCTACGAGGCGCATAAAGATGATATCAGACCCTACCTTTACACTTTGAAAGAGCTTGAAAACGCTCAAACCCACGAAGATGCTTGGAATGCCTGCCAGCTTGAAATGATCAAAACCGGTAAAATGCAAGGTTATATGAGAATGTACTGGGCTAAAAAGATCTTCGAATGGACTGAATCACCCGAACAGGCTCTTGAATTTGCCATCTATCTGAATGATAAATATGAGCTTGATGGCCGTGATCCTAATGGGTATACAGGTATAATGTGGAGCATTGCAGGTGTACACGATAGAGGCTGGACAGAACGGCCAGTTTTTGGCAAGATACGCTATATGAACTATAATGGACTAAAGTCCAAGTTTAACATCAAAGCATACATTGATAAATGGACTAAATCATAGCCTCTTCTTTTTTATACCCGGGCCCCGGTTTTAAATTGTTTGATAACACCCTCTGTAGCCTGAACCTGGCCGGGATCATTGATGGCTGAAAGCCATTCCTCTGGGTTTGTGGCATGTTGCACCCTTAAATTGCCACTATTGAGCGATACTGCTGGTATAAACTGCCTCCTAAATTCTTTATATTCCTGTTCATTTTGTTTGTTTTCATCCGGGTTTTTCTTGAATTTATCCATAAATGAAACAACTTTTTTAGAAAAAGCATTGTTAAAGAAGCCAAGTGCGATACAAAGAACACCAATATTCATAATGAGCTGGTCAGACAGGGCTTTAATGCCTGTTAATTCAGCTTTACCAAGCTTTGCACCGCCTCTCTGGAAGAATTTTGTCAGCGGGCCAGCAGCAGCATTTGAAAGCGGTCTGCCAATGCCTTTCATAGCAAGTATACCGATACCTTCATCTATAAAGCATCTTATGGCAACATAAGGCTGCCCACTGAATAAAGCTATAACCGGCCTCACAATTGCATTAGCCATCATATTACGGGTTATCCATTCGCCGCCAGCGGTAGCCTGCTTTGTAAAGTAAGATGTATGACCCTGTGCCCAGTTGGCCATCTTGCCTTTGAGATTACCAAGAGAGCCCTGTAGTTTTCTAAACATACCTGAATTTTTTTGAAGAAAGCTTACAGTGCTTTTTATGCCTTTTGATAAAGCATCTGATGCAATTGGTCTGCCTGTAAGAGCTCTGCCAATCATGTTAAGACCTATAAAGGCACCGGCAGCGCCGAGAACAGAAAAGATCATTTTGTCTTTTTTCTTGTCTTTAGCTTCTTCTTCAGGAGTTAATTGTTTTTTATCTTTTCTGAAAGGCTTACCTGTAATTTTTTCACTAAAGAAATCCATTACTCTGCCGACATAGCGAGTATTTAAATATGTATAAGCAATTGCGGCAGCGTTAAAGAGACCATACTTAACAAATTCACCTGCACCTTTGGCAGCATCACCAGTCAGTTTCAATACATCTTTAGAAACTTTAGCTGCAATCTTATCAAATGGTCTTTTTAACAGTGCCTGTGCAGTAAAGCCAACAGCCGACAGGGCAAATATCCAGGCTGCAGCATATATTTTTTCATCTTTTTCGGCGTTTTTATCCATTAGGGTTACAATTGGCCTCAACGCCATAATGGCTAATGAGGTCGACATAGTAACCATACCTGCATCATTACCTACTTTGCCCAGTGTATTTAACAATTTACTGGAGCCAAAAGAAGGAGAACCTTTTGCCAGAGAAGCGTTTTGACCTGGCATAAAAGTTTTATTCGTTTGTAGAGGTGTAATACCGCTCATTATTTCTCCAGAGGTAATAATGCAAAATCATTTAATCAAGATATTGCTTGTTAAATAAAAAGCATTCTAGCGAATATTATCTCAGAGGTTGAATTTTGATCGCCCAGTCGTCAACATTAAGAGACATAAATAGTATTTCAAGGGTGTTGACAAAAAATTAGGATGCTACATATTAAATGCCCCTCAAAATGATTTGTTGCTAGCAGTTTAGGCTAAAAATATCGGGCTATTATGCAATCTATCTTATATCAAGAGTTTTACAGATTTCAAAAAAAAAATATTTGTTTTTACAATTTTTAATGTTCGTCAAGCACCATTTAAAACCCTTTTAAAAATTTCTTTTTTTATTTTTCACTCATAGCATAGCTAAGCAGCTCAAGATCAATGAAAATCTAGATAATGTAGTATAAACACCAAGGTTTAACATACAAAAATCTCTCTATATTTAAAAGCTCTATAATAAACGTTATAAGTGATTAGATTTTAAAAGATACAGGGCGGGTAAATTTATCATTATGTTTTATGGCTTGGTATATCAGGTATTGCTGCTTGAAAGAGTTTTGATTGAGACGTCGTTGAAATAATATCCGAGTATTTGATAAGCATTATAACCTCTATCTGCAAGGTCTTTAGCACCCCACTGTGACATTCCAACACCGTGCCCGCTGCCCTTACCATTAATTATAATATTATTTGAGTTGATATAAATGGAATATAGACTGCTTGGCAGGTCAAACATTTTTCTGAATTGTTCGCCATCTATCAGGGCAGAGCCGGCAGTGCCTGTGAGCCTTAGTTTTTTGATCCGGCCTGTTTCTGTGCGTGAAACAGGTAAGATAGCTGAAAGTTCACCTACACTATATCCTCTTGCTGATAGTTTAGAGCTAATCTGGTTCTTTTCTAAGATCTTTGACCACTGTGCACGGGGTGATTGCTGATCATAGTCTCTTACAATCCTTACAAAACCTATTTTACCGGACCATGCATCATTTTCTGTTACACCGCCCGAGCTTGAGTGATAATAAGCGGGTATTATACGGCCATTATGGACAATAACCTGTCCTCTTGTTGTTTCTACTGCTACATTTGAGCGATATGTTTCTGCTGAAGCACCTTTATAGACCTGATCATTGGTAGATGTGTCAAGATCATAGCCTTCTGAGCGGCGTTTGTTTAAATTAGCCAGTGCATAGCTTCTTGCGGCTATTGCCTGAGCTTTGAGAGCTTCAGTATTCCAGTTAGCTGGCATTTCAGCAGGTACAACCCCTTTAATATAGTCTTCAAGTTCAACTACATTTACCACAGTAATGTAATTTCCTTTTGCGAGTAGTTTTAAGCTACCTCTGTACCAGCGACTATCGCAATATACGAGAGAATTATTATCTACAGGTATAATGTATATTGCATCCTGGCCGGTATTATAAACCTTATTAACAGAGTCTTTTTTAATTAACACTGTATTATTTTCGGCGTATACTGAATATTTTTCCATTCTATTAATTTTAATAAGAGGTTTATTTGTACGTTTAGCAACTATAGCACTATCATGTTGTGCTCCGATAGAGCTTTTTGCAACACGTGTTTTTAAGCCAATACGAATGTCAAAGGCAAGCGCATCAGCTGCTGTCAGGATAATCAATAATATTGCAAGTATAAGAGTATAAAAATGTTTCATTTAATTAATCAGTTAAGTATTAGATGGTTCATTAGTCTTTGTATTAATCCCTATAATAATTATCAGTTACAAGTATACTGTATGTCATCGACTGTATAAATTATGTTAATGGTTGAAATCATACAAAAATAAATTTTTTAAAGCGCCAATATTCCAGTTATAGTGATTTCATGCTCTTAAAGAAGTCATCAAAAGTCCTGGCAGGTAAATCCATGAATCAACCGGGTTAAACTTAATTGCCATAATACATTTAATATCCTGTTAAGCAAAAAAGCCTGACAGGATAGTAATTTAATATAAGTTTACATAAAATATTACAATCCAGAAAGAAATTTTATATCGTTAGTATATACTCTCTATATATCCACTATATATTTTAAAAGGATTCAGGATTTTTTCCTTAATAATTCATATACCACAGTTGTTTCAGGGGGGCAATTCGAAAGTCTTGATTGTTTTTTTATCTATAGAGGAGTTTTTCTATTTAGTTACGTTTTTCTCAAGAAATTAAGTTACGGAATCTATACGGGAGGAATTGTTTTTATGGCTGTTAACGAAGTACGACGCACACAAACTCAACAGCAAACACAAAATACTCAAAAAACTCAGCAAGAGCAACCTAAAGTTGAACCTAAGAGTGCTGATGTAAATAGTACGCAACCGAGTAACAGAGCTCAAGATATTAAAAATAACGGCAGTATACAGGAAGGTGTTTACAAGGATCCGCACAGTTCTGCTACCGTTGGTGACATTGCTCAGGCCAACAGTATGAAAGAAGACGGAACAGTAGATCCGGCAGAAGTTAAACAGGAAATACAGGCTATTGTCGATGCAAACCCTGCTATTAGACAGGCTGCATTAGACGCTGGAATTAATCTTAATAATCCTTCACCGGAAGATTTACAGGCATTAGCTAATTTAGAAGTCAAAGCCGGTCAGGAAGTTAAAGTTAGCGACAAAGCTCAAGAAGCTATTGCACCTGCTGAGGAAGCTAAAGCTCCTGAAGAAGCTAAAGCCCCTGAAGAAGCTAAAGAAGAAGCTGCCCCTGCTGAAGAAGCTGCACCTGCTGAAGAAGCTGCACCTGCTCAAGAAGCAAAAGCTCCAGAAGAAGCTAAAGGTGCTGATCCGTTAAGTGAAATTATGGATTTAATTAGCAAAGCTGAACAGGCTCAAGATCCTGCACAGGCTTCACAACTCGCTGATCAGGCTATCCAGAAAATTAATGCCCTGAGAGCTGAAAAAGGCATTCAAAAAGGTGAAGGTCAACAAGATCAACAAGCACAAAACCCGTTCCAGCCCCAGAACGGTCAAAACCCCCAAACCCAACAGTTAGTTCAGCAAATCAATAGCGGTGCACAGGTTGACCAGGCACAACTTGGCAAAGCGCTAGAATCCGGCGACAAAGGCCAGTTAGCTCAAATTCTTGATGCTCTAGAAGCAAGAGCTATGAGAGCTAAAAATGGCAACGGTAACAATACTATGAACGCCCTTAATATGCTCGGCCTCAACAACATGAATCAATTCATGAATAACCCAATGGTAGGCGGAGCAGCAGCGTAGAGAAAGTAAATGAAATTTATTTAGAGTAATAAAAGCTTAAACTAACTGCCTTAACATTTTATCCCGGGAAACCGGGCTTTTTTTTTGAGAGTGACCCTGCAATCAATCTCTTTTTTGCTCCACCAGGCATGTAGATCGCTTTAATGATTTATTTTAAAGATTTTCAGCCATCCCCTGAGAGGAGAGCAGTCGTTCAGCTACAATATTGCCGGCAGATTCACCCATAGTCCAGCAGACAGGCTGTATTCTTAACGATGCCTGAGCTTCAAATTCTGCACTGATAGAGCGTCCCACGACAAGCATGTTTTCTATTTCGTTTGTTTCAAGAGATTCCAGCGGTATTTCATAATAATTAGACTGATCAAGGTAGGTTAGGCCACCCGGTAAATTATCAGAAGAAGAGTGAACATCCACCGGATAGTTACACCTTGCAACAGCATTGTTAAACTTTTTACCTGATTTAATATCTTCAAGTGTCAAAGTATATTTGCCTTTTATTCGTCTAGAATCTCTTATGCCTATATTTGGTGCTATATTTGATATATAAGCATGCTCAAACCCCGGAAAATATTTATTACAAAACCCTGCCAGTCTTTTAATCTGTTTTCTTCCTGAAATCTGGGCATAGCTAATATCAACAGGATTCAATGGCGATAGAGGCTTTTTAGAATATATCCTCGGACAATTAAAAGCCACAGTGCCTTTCTGACCCGGTATGGTAAAAAGTTGAAAATAATCAGCATCATAGGGTTTTAGTAACCTGTTAACTATAGCTTCCATAAAGTATGGCCTTAAAGCCCAGGGTTTATCTTCAGATGTATAAGCAGTAGTAAGAAGAATTTCACCTTTATCAGTTCGATAAACAGGAGAAACATTCTTATCCGGGTCAATCTGCTCAAGCCAGTCAGCAAATTTATCTATTTCAACTCCTGTCATCATAAACCTGTGAGACATTGCCTGTGTAATACCATCCTTACCTACCTCAAATGGTACACCTGCTGCTGCTGCAAGAGCCGCATCACCAGTAGCATCAATATAATAACGGGCAGATAGTTGCCTGAGACCGCCACAGGTAAGAATATTTACCTTTTTTATGAGCCTTCTGCTAACCTGACATTCTAACAAACTGGAATGAAAAAGCACCTTTACCATTGCTTCTTCCATTATTTCATCCAGTGTAAACTTCATCATTTCAGGTGCAAACCAGCCCGGGTTACCATCAGAATAAACTTCTGCATAGCCTTCCTGTCGCATTCTATCAAGAACTTCTCTATAGATAGTCCCTCCAAGAATCGTGCCATCAGTCAGGGCTGATTTCATCATTGGAGTAACGTATGTTGCTGTAGCAGATCCCCCAAGAAAGCCCATTTGTTCAACGATCAAGACCTTTAAGCCTTTTCTGGCTGCAGAGATAGCTGCTGCACATCCTGAAGGGCCACCGCCTGTTACTATAAGATCAAAATTTTGGACAGTCATAAAACACTCCAGTTAAAGTTTTTCAGGGGGTATATCAACAAAATTACGCTTATAATCTTCAACAAAAGCTTTTTCACAGTTGTTGAGCATTGAAAAATCAATCAGGTTTTCATCCAGCGGAGCGTATGTAAGGCATTTGACGATCAACCAGCCTTCTTTATCAGGGTGGTCAGCAAGTGTGACAATATTTTCTATTCTAACGCCTCCCCAGCCCTCAAGATAGATACCTGGTTCTATTGAAAATACCATATTTTTCTTAAGTTTTATAGAACCACTTAAGCCATAAATTATTGATGGAGGTGATTCATGTACACAGATCCCTATGCCATGTCCTGTGCCGTGATTATAGTCAAAACCGTAATTTGTAATAATAGACCTGACAATACCATCAAGATAAACACCGTCACTATCCGGCGGTATTTCAGCCCTTAGACCCCTTATAGATGCTTTTAGAACAATAGTATAAATGCGTTTAAGTTTTTCATCTGGTCTGGCTTCACAGCCACCAGCAACAAAAGTCCTTGTAAGGTCTGTAGCATAACCTCCCTGGAAGTATGTTCCACTATCTAACAAAACAAGGCTGTTTTTATGAACCTTTTCATCTTCACTGGCTGCTGTATAGTGTACTATAGCAGTGTTTTTACCGGTAGCAGAAATTACCTCAAAGCTGGGTTTATAGCCCCCATAGGCTTTAAAAAGCATCAGTATTTTTTGTTTAATGTCATTTTCTGTGAGTATTTTGCCGGCATTAATATCTGTATTTACCTGCTCAATAAGTCTTTTAAAAGCATTATCTGCTTTCTGTAGGCATTTTTTAATATATTCCAGCTCGACATCATTCTTAATGGCTTTCATCTTCTTAACAGGATTTATATCCAGTGCTATAATCTTGCACTGTTTACTGATTAGCGTATTAAGCTTTTCCTGTAAAGCGCATGTTGTCGAGGTAGGATCATAACCTATGTGGAATTTATCCTCCTGTCTTGAGATATATGAACGTAAAGTATCCTCCATATCTTTAATAGATAAAATACTAAAACCATCATACATTTGTTTAAGGCATGTACATCCAAACTTTTCAGGATCAGAAAAAATGAAAGCTTCGTTGTTAGAAATAAAAAGATAACCTTTAAAGCTTGAACTCAGTTCTATTTCATCACTGCGGAGGTTTGTAATATAGGAAACCTCATCAAGTTTGGTTAAAAAGAGGGCATTAATATTCAGTTTATTAAACTTTTGCCTTACAATCTGGAGTTTTTTCAAAGCTGACAATCCGCTAATTTCCTCTGGCACGGTATAAACCGGTTTAAGTTCTTTTTTTTCTGGTTCAAGCTTAATTTCATCAAGAAAGGTTTTACTGAGGGGAGTAAAAACAGTTGTTTTAGTTACAGCATTTATTTTTTCTCTCATATATGAAAGCATTTTAACGCTAAACTGACGAGGATCATACCCTGTAATAAGGTTTTTGCCTCTTGAGAGTTTTTGAATGATTTTAATATGACGATCCTGCAACAGTTCATTAATACGGTTGCCTTCATCGTCTATACCGACCTTTTCAATAGTATAAATATTCTTATCTACCTGATATTCGGCCTGTGTGTGATATCGTCCGTCAACAAGCAGGTATGCATTGTCAAGGGTAATAAACAAATCTCCTGCACTGCCATTAAAACCTGATAGAAAGGTTCTCAGGCAGGTGCTTTTGTCAACATAGTCATTTAAAAACTCATCTTTTGAAGTAATAATCAGCGCATTTAATGAATTTTCCTTCATTAAAACTCTTAAATGTCCTAGTCTTTCTGAAATTGTGGGTAATAACTGAATCATAATTACATAGAATACTTTATAAATGAATCAATTGACTGACTTCATTTTACTTGTCTCGGGTCATAAAAACAAATTCTTTAATATACAATTATATATACTGATCCTTGAAAGTAATGTATAGATTCCAGATTATAGAGGCCGGGTGTTTTTGCCCGCACAGCGGGCAAAAACACCCTACTGAATTCTATCAGCATATATTAATTATTTATGTGGAATGGTATAACTAAAATTATAAATTATGTTGTTTTCAATTTATGCATAAACCTTTTAACAAAATAAATATTCAATTGTTCAGATAGGAGCTTAGTTTTGATGATAGAGGTGTTGTTTTGAGTTATAGTAAACGCATTTGAAATACATTTAAAAAAATCAAGCTCTTATTTATAAAAGACTTAACTTAAGAGGTATTAAATTATGTGTTCACTATATTCAAAGATCTTTTATTTAAAAAACGAGGTAAAAGAGCCTAACCATCTGTATTAATCTGTTCAATAAGCTCTTTAAGTATTTCTTCAGCTTTGTCGTTATCAACCTGGCATGTTCCGGCATTTTTATGACCACCACCGCCATATTTCAGCATCAGTTCGCCAATATTAGTATTTGATGATCTATTAACAATTGATTTGCCAGTAGCAAAGACAGTATTCTGTTTCTTAAGCCCCCAGATAACGTGAATAGAGATATTACAGTCAGGATAAAGAGCATATATCATAAAGCGGTTGCCTGGCCAGATAGGATCTTCTTCTCTTAAATCAAGAACAATAAGATTTTTATGTATAGTAGAACATCTTCTTAGCTGTTCTTTAAATTTTTCCTGATGTTCCATATATAGATCAACTCTATCTTTTACATCAGACACTTCCATAATTTCTTCAATGGTATGATTTTTACAGTAATCAATCAGGTGCATCATCAGTTGATAATTAGAGATACGGAAATTTCTGAAACGCCCGAGTCCTGTTCTGGGATCCATAATATAGTTAAGAAGCACCCATCCTGACGGGTTAAGTATTTCATCTACTGTAAATTGTGCTGCATCAGCTTTATCAACAGCTTCCATCATATCGTTCCATTCAAGCGGAAAAGTTTTACCTCCTCCATAGTAGTTATATACTACTCTAGCTGCTGACATTGCTTCTGGTTCTATTATATGATTGGGTTTTTGGCCTTGTAATCTTGTTATCTCACTCAAATGATGGTCAAAAGCCAGATGAACTCCTTCAACATAGGGCAGGTTTGTAGTTATATCGCTATCAGTAATTTCAATAATACCATCTTGCATGTCTTTAGGATGAACAAATTTGATATCATCAATTAAATCTATGTGTTTCAATAATACAGCAGCTACAAGCCCGTCAAAATCACTTCTGGTTACCAGCCTGTATTTTTTCTTTTCCTTCACTTCAGGTTCTTTGTTATTTAATTCGATCATATCATTCACCTGTCAATCATCTTGTTACTGTCTCATGCCAAAAATGAATATTAATCTCTGTTATCATTAATTTTATTTTACCTGATAAAAAAGATTAATCAAAAAAAACTTCTATAAAAATTAAAGGGGAAATGGTAAATTTTTACTAATTTAACCAGTATAATTTTATCTTAAATTATTAATAAACTAATACTTAACTTATCGTGTTTATTTTAGCTGTATTTTTTCCTTATTTGCCTTGCCTCTTCTATTTTTCCGAGGCCCTTAAGGGCAATAGACATGTTTTGCCAGAGCTCTTTATATTCCGGGTTTGTCTGTAAACCCTTTTCACAGCAATCATAGGCTGCTCTGAATTTACCCTGACGGTTAAGAGAGTTGGCTTTATTGTTCCATACAAGTGTGTTTGTAGGTTCCAGCTCTAACACTTTGTTATAGCAATCTATTTCACTTTCATACTCGCCCTTATTACCCAGTATATAACCCTTTGCGGAGATAGCTTTTGTAAATTCCGGTTTAAGGTCAATAGCAGTATCAAAGCAGGTGAGTGCTTCCTGATATTTGCCAAGATGGTTCAAAGCAATGCCTTTTTCATACCATACCTGACTGTTATGATAGTCCTGTGAAAGGTATTGGTCTGCTGTTTCAGAGGCATCAGCATAATTCTTTAATGTCATCAATGTATAAACCTTATGCATTAAGGCCACACTAAATTCAGGATCACTATCAATAGCTTTTTCAAGACATTGAAGAGCTTTTAAAGGTTGATTCGTTAGTCTGTATGAGTATGCTTTATTAAACCAGGCTTCTTTAAACGCAGGATCAAGTGTAGTTGCTACATCAAAACACTGATGACCTTCTTCAAACTGCCCGAGTTGTGTAAGCAGGGTTCCTTTGTTAAACCAGGGTAGAGTAAATTCCGGTTCAAGATCAATAGCAGCATTATAAGCCTGAAGAGCTTTAACATGTTTGCCTTCTGATGCAAGCAACAGGCCCATTTCGTTATAATACTCTTTGCTGTCTTCTTTTATTTCAAATTTTTTCTTATTTTGAATATCGTTTGCCATAGATTCTGCTGAATTCATAAAAATACCCTTTCTTGAACTTGTTCAATAAGACTAATTTTACTGTATATGGCATAACAGGCAAGAAAGTTAAGAAGGATCAAGCATCAACAAGTGAATGATTAAATTGTTTGTTGAATAACCGCCAGGCAAAAGACTCTGCCAGAAAAAAGGCCGTCAGAATTACTGACAGCCAATAAGAAACATATAATAAGGTACGTATTTATTTTGCTCCAACGAGCTCGGGAACTTTTTCGTCTGGTTCTGCTTTTAAATTGCTGGCCTGCTTTGCTTCACTCAGCTTGAGAGAGTTCTTTCTTCTCTTAAGAAGATCAACAAAAGCCTCAAGGCGGGTTATAAAGCCTGCTTTGCCCATTTGCTCATCGAGAACGAGTGATAAATAAGGTATATCTTCGACATTCCTGACATTAGGAAGAATGTTTTGAGAGACTATTTCAGGCATACAGGTAAATGGCAACAGGTGAACAACCCCATCAGTCTTGTTAGCACCAGCCCTTGCAGTATCACCAACAGACTCTATTGCATCTCCACCTACATCTCTAGAAAGATAGTTTTTGGCATACCTTGTGGCAATTTCTTCATGGGTTTCATCTTTTCTTAGCCACCTTGGCATCAGGAAAGTTTTAGTCCAGTCGCTCAGGTTCAAACGCCTGTGAACGTGAACACCCAGTTTACCGAGTTCTTTTTCAATATCCATATTTGAAAAAGGATCCAGAACAACAAATATTTCACCTGTCAGATCAACATTTAAGACCTCTCTATCAGCATCAACAGGAGTGCTTTTAAGCTCCTCAAGCCCATACTGAAGTGCCTTTTTAGTATCTTTAGGGGTCATAGCAGCGTCAATAGCTTTAAGACCTTTTTTATATTTAGTATCAGCTATGCCTGGCTTAATTTCTCTTGCCCTATAGTAAGCCAGTGAGTGGTCAAGCTGGTCAACAACATCTATTTTGACCAGCGCAAGATTAACAGCAGCCATCATATCCAAATAGTTCTTATTGCCAGTTGCCTCACCAAACTTTGTAGCAAGCTCAATGAGTTTTCCTTTATACAGATCAAAGTTGATAAATTTTACATCACCATAGCCAAGATCCTTTAATGCTCCACGACAAGAGCGAGAATATTGTCCTAATCTGCATATACCCGGGCTATCCAGCATTAACAAGGCTTCAGCACCCAGTTCAATGGCTTCAATATAATTTCCAAGCACCAGTTTATATGGCAGGCAAACCGCCTCCGGGCTGTGTCTTGTGCCCAGCGAAAGAGTTTTTTTGCTGTTATAAGGGGCAATGATAACCTCTCCACCGAGTCTTCTAATAGCACCTGCAAGGGCTATTGACAGGGTACCCATATGCGGAAAAGAAATCTTCATAAGTATTTTATCCTATACTAACTTTTTCTATATGTTGTAATTCAAGGTTGCTATCTGCATTAGAGGATGAAGAAACTTGTTTATTAAGTGTTGTAATAATGCTTTTACGTTTTCTTCTAAGCAGCATGTCTGTAAAAGCTTCCAGTCTAGTTATAAAGCCAGCTTCACCAGTATGTTCATCAATTGTCAGGTTTAAAACAGGCTTTTTAGCTCTTTTTGCCTTTCTGGTAATTCGCTCAATCATAAGTGAATCAGGGCCGCAGCCAAAGGCAGTCATAGTAATAATGCCGTCAATATTATCATCATACATATAGTGTCCGGCAACACCTGTAACTTCAGTCTCATTAGCCCAGTATAAAACAGCCCCAAGTTTTTCGATACCTGCAAATTGATCTTCACGTTTAACTGAATCAGGCACTATAGCATTTGCACCAAGGGCATTAAGTTTCTTAACCAGCCTCATACTAAAGTAATTATCATAAATGTTATATGCATGAGAGCATATAACAACATTAATTGGTTTATCAGAAGGCAGTGCACCCGCATCAGGTTTATTACCTGTGGCAACTGCCAGTGCTGTTTCATAGTAATAACCGGCCTGCATCAGATCCATAAATTTATTATGGCATGCCCAGCCAGCTTTTGAAGCAGCTTTGATTTGTTTTTTATTTGTAATACCAAGAGGTTTTACTGAATCATAAAGATATTCATGTAACCCCTGGTGCTTTTCAGATTTATCAAGTGTTGGTTCTACTAGCAAGAAGTCTTTTCTGACAACATTTCTTACTAAATCAGGCAGCCCTCTTAATTTAGAGCAGTTATATATCTTGAAAGCCACAGATTGAATGCTTGGAGAATAAATAGCATCAACGTTTTTATCTACCAGATCCAGAACGTGACCAATATATATCTTAACAGGCAGGCAGGTTTCAGGTACTACAAGTGCACTGCCCCTGCTAACCATCTTTTTATTTGTTTTTCCGGATAGAATCACCTCAATACCCAGGTCATTAAAGAATCCGTACCAGAAAGGGTAGTAAAGATAATACCCCAGAGAACGTGGAATACCTATGTGCATAGAGCAAGCTCCTTTTGGGTGGGTTTATAGTACTTATTACGTCTTCTTCTAATAAGATCGACAAAGGCTTCCAGACGTGTAATAAGGCCAGCCTTACCGGTATACTCATCCATTACGAGGCTAAGAACGGGTATATCCTCATTTTTACTTACATGTGGCAAAATAGATTGAGAAACTATTTCAGGGGTACAGTTAAATGGCCCTAGATGAACAACACCATCGATGCGCTTTTTGGAAGCGTATACAGCATCACCAATGCTTTCAATGCAGTCACCGCCAATGGCTCTATTCATATAGTTTGCAGCATACATTGTTGATCTGTCTCTATGAGACATTTTTCTATAGAGAAATCTTGGCAGCAAAGCATTATTGGTCCAGTCGCTAAGCATAACCTGTCTGTCTACTTCACAGCCAAGGTAGCCAAGCTCTTTTTCTATTTCCATATTGGTAAATGGATCCAGCAGAACAAAGAATTCTCCTGTCAGATGAACCTGTAAAATATCTCTATCAGGGTCAATCAGCACTTTATCCATTCTGTTAAGAGTTTTTTGAACAGTTTCTCTAATCATGCTGACGCTATTAGCCCTATCAATAAGCCTGCGCCCCCTGTTATAGAGTCTTTCGGCTTCTCCTCGTTTGATTTCTCTGGGCCTGATTTGAAAAAGTTTTCTCTCTATAATATCCAGTGCATCAAACTTGGCAAAGCCAAGACGGGTTGCTCTTACCAGGTCAACAATATTACAACCACCGCTTGCTTCTGCAAACTTAGTTGTAACTTCTTTTAACTTACCCTTATAGAGGTCAAAGATAATCATATCAAACTCATAACCAAGATCTCTTAGCTTTGCTTCAATGTTACCGGCGTAATTACCAAGGCGGCAGGTACCGGGAGCCTGAAACATAATTATCGTGTTTGCGCCACGTTCAAGGGCTTGTATGAAGTTACCGAGAATGATTTTATATGGCAGGCAGACGGTTTCTACACTATGTCTTGTGCCAAGAGTCAGTGTTTCTTTGTTGTTATAAGGAGGTAAGTGTATCTTAGCCCCCATATGCCTGAGCATACCTGCAACTGGAACTGCAAGATTGCCCATCTGTGGGAATGTTACCAGTCGTTCTTGTTCTTTTTTAAGCATAATATAGATAACTCCAAATTAAACGAGCAATTTAGCTGCTGACTAACTCTAGATATGCTTTTGGGCCTCCAATAGAAGCTTTTTGAGGACAAACCCTTTCGCAGGTCTGACAGTCAACGCAGTCATTAGCATTAATCTGGTATTTATTATCTTCTGTTTTATATATAGCGTCTGTCGGGCAGAGCGGAGCACATGTTCCGCAGGCTGTGCAGAGTTCTTGATTAATTTGATGCGGCATTTTCTACTCCTTTACTAAACTTTAGAAAGTTCCATTTCTTCAATATCTTCAGTAGATTCAACATCACCTTCATCCACCGGGTCAGCAGAAAGTTTTTCAAGTGCTGTCAGATCTTTGCCACACTGGCAGCCGCCTTCTAGCTCTTCACATCCACCGTGTTTGTCGCCGTGTGGTTTTTTAGTACTACAGAGTACGACACGGTCGTGATACCATTCTCCTGGCAGCGGGAACAGTGTCATAAAGTAGTCTTTAACCCAGTTTTCATCCATAATTTTAGCAACATCATGTGAATATTTGTCGATAGCTTCAGTTAATTCAGGTTTTACGAGGTAATCATCAGCGCCTGGATGGGTTGGATATGGTTTAAATTTCTTATAATATCCTCTCAATACCCATGGACGATCAACGATCATACAGGGTCTCATCATATTGCCATCATACGGTGCCCCTTTTCTGATTGCCTGGAAGAATGGGGACTTCAGGGCATCTGTAATAGTGCAATCTTTGATGTTGTGTGTAGCAAGGTGAACAAATGTACATGGTTCTACGTCACCTGCCGCATTAATATGAATATATTGTCTACCGCCAGCTATACATCCCATCATTTCAGGGCCATCACCCCAGAAATCAACGGTCATCATTGGCAGTGTATTTCTTGCGTTATAAACGTTCTGTTTAATATATTCTCTCTGTTTTGCATCAGGTATAAGTTCAGGGTTAGGGCTATTACCCACCGGAACATAGTGAAAAACCCATGTCCAGAGGGAACCTTTATCTGATAGCCATTTCATAAACTTGTCGCTGACAACTTCTTCAGAGTTCTGTCTGGTAGCTGTAAGAGATGCACCCCAGAATATGCCGGCTTTTGTGAGTTTATCCATTTTTTCTGAAAGCATTTTGAAGCAACCTTCACCTCTGATGGCGTCTGTAGATTTTTCCCAGCCAGCCAGACTTAGCATTGGGGCGACATTTCCGAGTTGTCTGAGTTTTTCGATGTTTTTATCTGTTAAGAGTGAGCCGTTAGTAAAGACCAGAAAGATGCAGTCATCATATTTTTTGGCCAGTTCAAAGAATTCCATTCGGCAGAAAGGTTCACCGCCAACAATTGGCAGTATGTGTATGCCGTGTTCATCTCTTGCTTCGCCTAATATTCTGTCCCATTCTTCGATGGGCAGGTCTCTGACTTTGCTCTGATCATATTCTGAAGCCCAGCAGCCAACGCAGTTAAAGTTGCATTTTTCTGTAATACTTGCCAGCAAGACTGTTGGCGGATAAAAACCGTGTTTATCAAAATATTGAGCTCTTTTCCTCAGGTTATCTCCATAATATCCGTGTAAGAAGAAATTTGCCAGAAATTTATTTCTGCAATTAGGGTCCAGTGTGTCGATAATCTTTTGCCACCAGTGCAGGTGTGCATGGTCTGTTTCAAAGAGCCATCTCATTCTGCGTGCGTGACGTACGCCTCCCTCTGAGTGGGCAATTTTTTCAAACATTTTTGTCAGCATGATCAGGTTTTTCTTGCTGGATGTTGAAACAAAGTTCAAAAACTGGTTTATAACAAAGTTCTGGCCTTTTGTTTTTAGAAAGTCAATGTATTTTGAGCCGGTTCTCTTTTTCCACATTTGTTCCTGGGGTAATACTCTAAGCATATTTACTTCCCTTTATACTGTGTACATAACTAATAATATATTAAAGCTAAAAAACTTTATGCAAATTCTTTATATATCTAATTCTTCCTCCGTACCTTATTGCTTTCTCTCGTTATTGTGGGTGATAATAGCTATTTTAATATCATTTTACTCAACAAATACTTATACTATATGTTTCTGCATAATACCTTATTTAAAATTTATCGTACAACAAATTTTATGTTTTTTACATAAAAATATGTAAAAACCCTGTCTTATTTATATTTATGTTAAGAAATTTAACCCAATATTAACCATGGCTACATGTTTACGGTTATGAAGATACAGAGATTCTGAAGACTTACAGGTTTAAGGTTCTTGAAATATTTTTGGTTAAAGCTGTTACATAAACACAATCTTGATATTCGTCGTAAAAGGTTAACTTTGCCTGATAGCCATAAATACCCGCAAAAAGAATAAATCTTTCATTATGTTGTATTGATCTTTAATAGATGAAATTACCCAGTAAATCTAAATGCATTGGCTCAAGATTTTTTCGTTATATATTGATTATAATAGGTGTATAGCCTAATTAACAGTCATTCGTTTTTTCTGGTATTTCTATTACCTTGCAAAAGAGAGTTTTAGAGTTTTTAAGGTACTGAATAGTTTTAAAAAACTTGACAGGTATTTTACTTAAGCAACAGAAAGTGTTTAATTTTTGCCTAATGGAATTTAAGGTTTTTTAAAATCTGCTATGTGCCTCTTAGAAGGTATTAACAGTTAATCAGAGAAGAAAGGATTCAAATAATCTCATATTTGCATTAACAAAATATCATCTAACACTGCGTTATCCGTAACTTAAAACTTAGGAAATTTAAGAGAGACTGGAATCACACCCCCTGCTTCCATCAACTCTCTTACATTGAAGCAATTCAGGCCAGGCTTAATGAGTATTTAGAATCCCAAATTTGCTCTTCTGGCCAAACTTAATAAAATATAGGTTTAAAAGAAAAAAGAAAGGAGAAAAATAACTCATCTAACAGCTAACACAGGTATTAACGGGTCGGTTAAAAAAGAGGAGAGAGATCTATGACAGCATTTAGTGCTCAAATGCACCAGCACCAATTGAATCTGATCAAGCAGATGGGTAAATATCAAAATAGTATCGCAGAATACAACTTTAATAAGTTAATCAGGTACTACAAAGATGCTATTAACTCAGCTCAAACGTCAGATGAAGCCAGAGGTATAGCTCAAGCGCTGGAAGGTGTTCTGGCCCAAAGAGGTCAGGGGCTCGCCGACGTTCAGGGACTTAATACTGATAAACTTACCGGCAATCAGGCAGGCCTCGAAGGGTTGGATCCTGGAAAGGCCGCAAAGCAAGCCCGTAAAGAACAGTATAAGCCAATGTTTAAAGATCTTGAAGCCGAGTTTAATGTCGCCAGCAATAAAGATGGTGACTGGGCTAAAGCCGCCAAAGAGAATGAAAATGTACGTATACTAGACAAAAATGGCCAGGATGTCACCCAGACCTTCAATGGTGACAAGTTAAAAGGCTATACGCTTGAGATTAATTCTCAAAAGTATGGCAAGGTTCAAATTCAGCCCGGCGGAGATGGCAATATTAACGGCGGCGACGACAAAATATTAATGGTTGGCGGTCAGGCCGCAGCCGGAAATATGATGGCTGGCCTCCAGGGTATTAATAACCCCACTCAACAGGCTGGCTTATTAAACCCGCTTGCAGGCATTATGGGCCTTAACCCCACTGAACAGGCCGCAGCCGAAGCTAATCAATATGCTATGCAGCCAGGCATGTTCTCTGAAGCACAGATCAAAAGTCTCATTGCCGCAATCCTGAATCAATCACTTGCTTCTATTGAACAGAAAGAATATCTTCAACAGTTCAATGTTGCCTGATCGTAGCCTGCCCATAGCGTATATTTCCATATAAGCACTGTTAGAAATACTTCAGGCAACAAAAACAAGAAGGAACAGGGTTAAGGGCTTGCCTGTCAGGCCTTTAACCCCTCCGGTTTAACAAAATTCTATGCTGTTGCTAAAAAACTGTTAACTTAACTGAAATCCAGTCACTGTAACTCTTTACTGATCTAGCTAAGTGATTTTACACAGATAAACTTGAGTGAACCTGTCTATCTGGTACCACCAAATAACTCAAGAATTTCACTGTATATATTATGTATAATGATTGTAAATAAACAACATCCCTGACAAGATAATTGTTCTGGTATTTCTTTAACCTTATTAGAGAGAGAATTAGAGTTTTTATGGTACTGAAAGTTTTGAAAGCATTATCAGGTGCGTCTATTAAGTGACAGTTAGTTTTTATCTATTAACCTAAACTGTTTAAGCTAGTTTTAACGCTTAAAAATTATGCAAAAAGGTAATTTAACCTGCATCAAAATTCATTTTCATAATGCTTTTCAAAATACTTAATTTAATGCACGACTCTCAACATCGTCTAAATATGCGTAAAATCAGTTATTATTCACGAAGTATCTTGAGAGAGAATGGAATACCTCCTGTTCCATGCCCGCTCTCTTTCATTAACACAATGAAGACTAAATATTGTGCGAGGTTTGAACATTAAGAGGAGTGTAAAAGATGTCATCTACAGTATTTAACCCGGGCTAGCTCCTTTAACTGAACTAATAATTCAGTATTTAGTCTAATGACTATATAAAAATCTAGTGACAAAGAGGAGAGAAAACGTGATAAGGGATCATCTTTACAACTACGGCATTGAAGACTCAGAAGATAAGCTGAACTTTATCAACAGAAACATTGCAAAAAACATTATGACACTTGCTGTAAATATGCTTGATGAATCCAAATTGAATAAAGTTCAAAGCATGCTTTTAAGTCTAACCAGCTCAGAGCTCAGATCACTAAAAAATTACCTTGATTATCAAAAATATCGCTGTAAAGCTTTTTTGAATACTCAAGAGTATCGCATCATAAAAGAGATATCAAAAATTGTTCTGTATTCCAGACCTCAGGACCCCTATCTTAAAGAAATTTTAGATGAATATAATGCAAACCTGTCTTTTATAGAAGAATTGAAAGGAAAAACAACCCAGACAGACAACCCCAAAACACTAAACAAGCTCTATAAAACCATGGATGCCATCAACAAAAGGAATACGGAACTCATTGAAGAGGTTAACAACTACAAAAAAAGAAAGGAGGATTCATAGACGAAAACCCCTTTTAAATGTTTACTCTTAAAGATTGAAAGGAAATAATACTTTTTATTTACAAAACAGAGAGGAGACTAACAACTTACAAAATCTCTTTATTCATATCCCGAGGAGGTGTCTTTAATGCAAAATATTGAAACCTTAATGAAAGAACTAAATCTTGGCGACGAAATCATCTCAAATACACTTTTAAAGATTGATTTCATCTGCACCAAAAACGGTTACAGAGAGGATGTAAGAAATCTGCAGGCTTTAACCCTCACCGGCAACGGCGACGGTAACGGAAATAACTAACCTTAAAGCATTTTAAACATCCTAACAGGTCAGTTAAAGAAGAGGAGAGAGAAAATGACAGCATTTTCAGCTCAATTGCATCAGCACCAGTTAAATTTGATACAGCAAATGGGTAAATATCAAAACAGTGTAGCTGACTACAACTTCCAGAAGCTTATCAGATACTATAAAGATGCAATAAATTCAGCGCAAACCTCACAGGAAGCAAGAGGACTGGCAGAATCACTTCAGGGTGTATTAGCCCAGAAAGGCCAGGGCCTTGCCGATGTACAGGGTTTAAATACCAATCTGCTTAACGGAAACCAAAATCAGGCTAATCCGAATCAGGCTAACCCTATAGCAGGGAAGGCTGATGCCGGCAAGCAAAAAGGCAGCGAAGAAGACAAAAAGATCATTGCAGACCTCAGTCAGGAATATGGCATAGATGTTAAAAAAGCAGGCACCACAAAAGACTGGCTGGAAAAAGCTAAAACTGATCAAAATGTCAGAGTTCTTGATAATACTGGCAAAGATGTCACTGCTGAACGTGAAGGCAGAATCAAAAAAGGTGATATACTTGAAGTAAATTCAAAACAACACGGTTTGGTAAGGATTTCTGTCGGCGGCGACGGTGAAATCAATGGCGGAGACGATAAAGTTATTATGAAAGGCGGCCAGGCTGCTGCAGGAAACATGATGGATGGTCTCAATCAGATTAACAACGTCCCGGGTCAGCAACAGGCCAACCCCGCACAACCAAACGCTGTTAATAACCTTGCTCAAGCTCTTGGTATTACACCTGATCAGGCTGTTCAAAACCAGTTAGCCATGAATCCGGATGCAACCAACCAGCAAGCTCTGTTTACTGAAGCTCAGATAAAAAGCCTGATTGCTGCTATTTTGAATCAGTCATTGTCTGCTATTGAACAGAGACAATATATGCAACAAATGCAACAAGTTTTTTAAGCTTTAGAAACCTTATATAAGAGATCAGTGCATAACTTAAAAAAATCGATTTTCAAACCCAGATCCCGCCCACCCTAAAGGAAGGCATTGGGTCTCACTCACAGGCTATGCCTGCTCGTTCAACCCATATATTAAATTTATATTTTTTGAAAATCGAAAACAATAAATTTGTCATTCTGGTTATGCATCAGTATTTATAAGAGAGTTTACTAAAATCTAAAAACTATTTATACCTGAATCAGGCGTATTTATATATATATATCAGGTATCCTCTGTCAGGCTGATAGTCAGGCTCTGTAAACTGTAATCATTTTAGTAAAACTATTAACAGAGGAGAGATTCTATGGCATCATCAACCCAGGTTATTAATGCTCTTCAGCAAAGCCCTACGGGCATGAAGCTTCTTCAGGAAGCTCAAAGAAGAGGTGTACAGATTAATTTTGCACAAAATAACGGTGATAATGTACTCGGACAGTATAATCCGAATAATAATACAATAACTGTAGAGAATAACGACCTTGAAACAATGGTAGAAACGTTAGCGCATGAACTTGTACATGCGACGACCCCAGAAAATGGAAATTCTCTCAACGAAGAATATTCTGCTTTTGTCATAGGTGAACAGGTAGCAAAAGAAGCCGGTGTCGACAATAACCCGCATAGTGCTGATTTCTGGAAAAATCACGTAGCCAATTCATATTCAGGTCTGGCAAAGGACAACGGTATCTTTGGTGCACTGAATGCACTTGGTATTGCAGCAAATGATGCACAGGCAGCAATAAAACCTGCCGCTCAGAATGCAGCAGCCCCAACATATGGTCAGGCAGCAGCGGCAGCAGCAAATATAACCCCGCAACAGGCTGCAACAGACCCCTTTACGTCTGCTATGAATCAGGCTAATAGCATTATTGGAGGACCTCAGGCCGCAGCGGCACCGGCTGCTACTGCTGATCAGGCTAACCCCTTGAACCAGGCTGACCCGCTGGCTGGTGGTAATCAACAGCTCATGCAGTTTATTATGATGATCGTTCAGATGCTAATGCAGATGTTTGGCCAGATGATGGGCGGTATGGGCCAGCAACAAGACCCTCTGATGCCACAAACTAACCCGTTAAACCCGTTAAATCCGGTTACTCCGCAGGCTACACCTCAGGCTGCTCCTGCACAAAGACAGGTGTGTGCAAAGTGTGGCGGAGCTGGATGTGACGTTTGTGGTGGTAAAGGCTATATTCAGCAGGCTCAGGCCCCTCAGCATATGATAAATCCGCAGTATCAAATAGAAAACAAGCAACAACCATTTATGATGACGGCGTTTAATATTACTGCATAAGTATATACAGATTCCCTTTACTCCTATCTGCTCTATATCTCTAGCTCTCCACTTGCTTAACAGGCACGTAAGTATCCTTGTGCCCCCACCCAAAAAAAAACTCATTCCCATCTTCGACTCCTGCTACAGGAGTTTTTCTTTTGCCTGTAATCCATAAGTTTTGCTTCTGGCTATGTTTGCGTTTTTTAAATCCATCTTGAGATTTCAGACCTTGCTCATCAGTTGATTTTAAAACTGAGATTCTACCATTTGTTTGCATAATATAAACGGCTTATCTCTGGTTGTTGGTTCTTGATAGTAAATTTTTAAACATTGTTTTGCACCAATCGTATGTGCAATTAACCTGTGATAGCCCCTTGCTGGTTTTTTGTATACACATTCCAGGAGAAGAATATATGAGCATACTACCATCAGGCTCAAAGAGCATTTTCTTTTCATCTGAAAACTCTATTACTGCTGATTTCAAATTGCCCTCAGGGTATGAATACGCATAATAACCTACAGGATATTTCTTTGAAGAGATTGTTGTAACAAGTTTGAGCTTACTTTCAGGATTAGTATTGCGGTAATCATAAGTATAAATAAACCTACTATCTTTAACCTGATATTGATAATTTGGCAGGCAGGTTAAAAGGCCCTCACTGGTTTGTTTTGTTGTATTGGCAGTAGACATACCATTACAATGTGCTATATTACTTTTAGAATCATTATCTCCTGGAGATAAATGATATATGTTTGCTGTTCTGGGAACTTTGTTTATGGTTTGTTCTTTGACAATACTTACAAAACGAAGAAAATCCTCTTTAATCTCTGCGAAAATACAATTATAAGATGTAACGAGCAGACAAATAAGTGTTATAACCCCTGTGTATACAATCTTTTTATTCATATTCCCCTCACCTGAGATCAACTCAAAACTTAAAAATATATACATTTAAATTTTATATTAAATGGTAAAAAAATTAAACAGGGGACTTGCCCGGAATAGTTTAAAACTCTTCATTATATAATCAATGTCATAAGTAATCAGATTTCAGAAAATTGGAGACTTTTAGAATTGTTTAATTTTTTATGTCGTTTAGTATAGTTACAAATGATTAGCATTTTAAACCCTCTAGAATAAATAAACTATAAATTGATGAATAATTCGGGTTAATGAATCGGTAAAATATAATCCAAAATATCAATTTTTATACTAAAATAACCTTTAAAGAAAACTTCATTGACAAAAATCTAATTAATCACCAGTCAGATTAAATCACGATCAATACAAATAAAAGAAAAGGAAACAAAAATGAAGGGCATCAACATTCAAAAAATGCTTAAACAGGCACAGAAAATGCAAAACGCTATGAACACAGTGCAGGAAGAACTCTCAACAGTAGAAGTAGAAGGGTCAGCAGGTGGCGGCATAGTAACAGTAAAGTATAACGGCAAAGGTGAATTTCATTCTATCAAATTAACAGCTGATGCAATAAACCCTGAAAACCCTGAGAGTGTATCAGAAGAAGACATTGAAGCATTAGAAGATCTAATTACCAGTGCGATTAAAGATGCTTCCAGCAAAGCCAATCAGCTTGCACAGGATAAAATGTCATCCGTTACTGGTGGAATGGATCTCAACCTGCCACCCGGTCTGTTTTAAACTATGGAATACACAAAACCTCTCGCACGTTTAATTGAAGAATTTCAAAAATTCCCAGGTGTGGGGCCAAAATCAGCCCAGAGGATGGCTTTTTTTCTCTTAAAAAAAAGCGATGTCGAAGTAAAACAATTTGCTGAATCCATTCTTGAAGCAAAAACACTTATAACTTATTGCCCTGTATGCTATAATATGAGTTCTCAACAACCCTGCGAAATTTGCTCAAACAAAAAACGTGACCGGGAAATCATCTGTGTTGTTGCTGATACGAAAGACCTTATAGCCCTTGAAAGAACCAGAGAATATAGAGGGCTTTATCACGTTTTACAGGGTTTAATCTCGCCACTTGAAGGTATAGGGCCAGATAGTCTGCGTGTTTCTGAACTGCTAAGGAGGCTGGAAGACGAAGTTCAAGAGGTTATTCTGGCAATAAATAATTCAGTTGAAGGTGACGCAACTGTTTTATATATTCATAAACTTATAAAACCTTTTGGCAAAAAAGTTACTCGAATTGCTTTTGGTCTGCCTGTAGGAAGCGATCTTGAATATGCAGACGAAATAACACTTACAAAGGCACTCGAAGGAAGACATGAGATTTAATTCAATGGAAATTATTATCTCTAAAGATAAAATAACCCGAGAACATCTAAAAAGCCTTTATAATGAAAATTCTATAGAAATGTCAGGCAATTATGACATTGAAAAAGTATATAATGCCATAAAAAATTCTTATCTAGTTGCAGGTATCTGGAACAGTGATGTATTAAAAGGCTTTTGCCGTATTATTTCTGACGGAATTTACTTTGCCAGAATACAAGAACTTATACTTTCACCGGATATAAGAGAAACAGATGACATTATTACAGAATTGTTAAACGCAGTATTCAACGAATGTAAAGGTATAAAAAGTTTTCATATGAACCCGGGAGTTTACGAAAAAAAAGAAATTTATACACGCAAACACAGCTCTCTTACACCCCGGCTGCGCAAAATATACTGGTCAATTCACGAAGATGAGTTTTAACAAAAAGCTTTTCCATAGCAATAAGCTCCTTCAAGGGCCCAGGAAGAGCCTTTTGAAGCCCACTGAGTAGCTGCTTTAAATCCTTCTTTTGTGTTTGGAAATTCCTGAAAACGGTTGTCCTGATAGCACGCAAGGGTATTTTTGTGACAATCTACGCCTACAAATTTTTTCATTTTCGGTGTATCCTCCTATTGTTATGTAATTTTGATAGGTGTTTTAATGGACAATCCTGTTTATAGTTGTTTCGACAGGTATTTCTTAAGTCTTATTAACTTCCTTTTATTATAGATTATCATTTTTTTATAGATAAACAGGCGGGAACTTGCTGCGACGAAGCCCGAAAAATCTCCTACAAACAGATCCTTCGCTGCGCTAAGGATGACTCAAAAGTTCTAAAGAGACTAATAACTACCGGAGCGAACTTAGTTCGCTCCTGAGAGAGTTTTATTTCGGGACAATTCAGGTATTCAATAAACTATTATCATTGATAGGAAGGCTTTTAGTCTGACGTGATAATCCAGAATAAACATTTGATAGATCCTTCGCTTCGTTCACAAAGACTTTTATGGCCTGTTGATTGCGATTCGATATCAGATTCAGTCCCTGTTTTTGCTGTAATCAGTAATCAGAGGTTCTGGTAAGAATCCTGACTAAAAAAATGTGTTATCAATTTTTGGCTTTACTGTTGAAGTGTTCCAAGTTGACTATTCATATAACCACTTTGTGACTGCATTTTACTGATTGCTTCTTCCATGGCAGCAAACTGCCTTTTAAGTTGCTCTTCTTTTTTATCAAGACTCTCAAGGGCTCTTGCAATGCTTTTATTCAGGTCTTTGATTTGATTATTTATAGCCTCATCCCGTGCTGCAAAGAAACCGTTAACACTATCGAGAGAGCCATCAGTAGTAGTTTTTAGTTTTTGCATAACACCGGTAATATTTGTTGTTGTATTACCCAGAAACAGGTCTCTAACAGCCTCAGGATCCTGATTGAGCTTGTCAATAAAGGCATTTTTGTCAAATTGCAATTTTTTTGGTGCATCCCCTTCCATGCCAACCTTACCAGTTGTAATTCCAACAGAAGCAAGAGATATAAGATCTGAATTTGCTACAAGATCAGTTACCTGTTGTCTCAGGTTATTTCTAAATCTAATCATTGCGTTATCACCGGCCAGAGCTCCTGTTTTAGAGTCTACCTGCTGGTCAATATAACTTATAACGCTGTTAAAATCATCAACAAACTTTTGTACTGCATCTACCAGTTTATCAGTATCCTGTTGAATAGAGATGGTTACATCGCTACCACCTGATGGTGCAATAAGTTTGAGTGTAACATCTTTAATACCGGTGACGGCGTCTGTTACAGTATTTGATGTACTTTCTATGATGGGGCCGCCGTTAATCTGGAAGGTGGCATTTTGTCCCAGTGTCTGGTATGCAAGCGAATCACCGGGCTGAATCATGTTTACGGCACTTAAGAAATTTGAAGTATCTCCTGGTGCACCTAATGTAATAGCTACTTTGCCCGGGTCTTTAGAAACAAACTCAATTTTATTGGTTCTTATGTTATATGTTGCTGTAACATTGGCATTGGCGTCACTATTAATCTTGTTCATCAGGCCTTCAAGGGTTGTTGAAGCGTCAATAGTAAATGTTGATCCGCCAATAGTCACTGTACCGGCAGTCACAGCTGTCTGAAGGTTTGCTGCGTTATCTGTGAGTGTTCCAGCTGTTTTAATAGCTGATAGCGGGTTTGCACTGAGGAGATCATCACCCACATATGTTCCTACGTCAAGCTGTGTAACAGCTAAGAAATTTGAGGTATCTCCATTAGAGCCAACGGTGATTGTTCCGGCTCCTAGATTCTGAAGTGTTACTATACCTCCGGCAATAGATGCATTAATCTGTCCACCAAATGCAGCATTAATGTTTCCAAGCACAGCATCTACATCATCGCCACTATTAACAGTGATTTCCTGGGCATTGCCATCATAGTATACTGTGAATGTACCTGCTTTTCCTGCGCCATTAGCCATATCACTAACCAGTGTAGTGCCATTAACAAGGTTTGCAACATTTCCTGTTGATGAGCCAGAGCCAAGACTTTCTGCTTTTGTTGCTGTAGCTATGGTTAAAATGTTTAAATCAAGCGTTTGATTAGCTGCTTTTGATCCTGCAGTTGCGGTTGCGATGCTTTCATTTGATGAGGTGGTCTTTTTGGCCTTAAAAAGATCCATTGAGGTTGTGATATTACCGTCAGTTAATTTTTGTATAGAGCTATTAAGAGTTTTTACTCTTGTTTCAACATTATCGACATACGTTCTCGATTTTGAAAGATCGCTTATACGCTGTTCCATCAAATCGATGGGACGTCTTTCAATTGCGAGCAACTGATCTATAATATCGTTTACCGGTAAACCTGATGCCAGACCACTGAAGGAAATACTCATAAGCTTATTTATCCCTGTTAATAGATGAAACCCTATTATTAATAATAAGATGTGTTGCAAGTATTATCATCCACTAGCTATAGTATTTATAATATTATGCCCGCACAGGTTACATTTTAAACGCTTATAATTAACGTCAAAAGTAATCAGATTTCAGAAAATCCTGGAGACTTTTAGAATTGTTTAATTTTTTATGTAGTTTAGTATAATTTTTAAGATTTTATCGCAGGTTTTGAGAAACCTGAAAATTTATTCTCATCATCATTTAAGATGATATTAACACCAAACAAAACACTTCTTTAACTTTGAAAGTAAGATAAAGAGTAATTTAATTATTTTAGATACCAGCCAGATGTGAATTTAAACAAACTATTACCGGGTAACCTTCGTTACCGGAGTTTTTCGAGAACCTTTGTAATGAAGTTTTCAGAAAATTGAACTTTATCTCCAAATTCTTCATAAAGAAAATGCCTGACTACTTCTCTTTGAAATGCTTCAGGTTCTTTGCGGCAATCAATAAGCATATTGGCAAAGATATCTTTTTCAGAGACTTTGCCAGCACTAATTGCATTGGTTACATTTTTAGAGTTTGTTTTTTGCACACTGGAATTTCCAATTTTGGTTTCAACCACGATGGTCTCTTCCCCCCTCAAGAAAGTACTCAATATTTGTATGCTACCTATTATAGTTAGGAATATAGTTTTATGCTACTAATAATAAAATTCTCAAGCAAAAAAAGTGATAGCAAAAGCGATTTTGTTTTACAAAGCGTTACAATTTATACTTTAATAGAATATTAAATGCTTTTATTTAAAAAATTACTTTTACCGAACAATAATTTAGTTTTATAATATCTAAACAAATAATAAATTGTATAAATATAAAGGGTATGAAAATGGGCAAATCAAAAATCAACTCATCAACAATAACAAAAGCAGTCAAACTTCTCTGTGAACAGGCTAACTATTACCTGCCACAGGATGTATTTGAAGGTATACATGAAATGTATCTCCAGGAAGAGTCACCACTGGGCAAAAACCTGTTAAACGAGATACTTCATAACGCCTATCTTGCGTCAAAATCCAGGCGCCCCATCTGTCAGGATACCGGTCTTACAGTTGTATTCATTGATATAGGCCAGGATGTTGAGCTAGAAGGAGAAAACCTGTATGATGCCATTAATGAAGGTGTTAAACAGGCTTATTCAGATGGTTTCTTAAGAAAGTCTATTGTAGATGACCCTGTATTTGAAAGAAAAAATACAGGCACAAATACTCCGGCCGTTATCCATAGCCGCATTGTTCCGGGTAATACCATAAAAATTATCATCGCCCCTAAAGGAGGTGGCAGCGAAAATATGAGTACCCTGAAAATGCTTAAACCTGCTGAAGGTGTTGAAGGTGTAATCAAATTTGTCGTGGATTCTGTCAATATCGCAGGCGCAAACCCCTGCCCGCCTATTCATGTTGGAGTAGGTATCGGTGGATCAATGGAATATGCCGCATTACTTGCCAAAAAAGCCCTGCTAAATAAAATTATACCGCAAGAAGAACTGGAAGAACAGGCTAAATCGTGCAAAAAATCAGCTCTCGAGCTAAGAATACTCAAAGAAATTCAAAAACTTGGTATCGGTACACAGGGCCTCGGAGGTACACTTACAGCTATTGGTGTTAGCATTGAAATGTATCCCTGCCACATAGCCAGTATGCCAGTTGCTGTCAACATTAACTGCCACGCTGCAAGACATGCAGAAATAATCATTGATGAAACTACAGCTGTTCAAAATACCCCGTCAGAACTGTTTGATATGCCTGAACCTGAAATACTTGCAGAAGACAGCACGGTTAAAAAAATTAACCTGCCTCTTACAGAAGAAACCATTAAAAATCTTAATGCAGGCGATAAGGTACTTCTGAGTGGCACAATCTTTACCGGTCGTGATGCTGCCCATAAACGCCTGGTTAACTGTATAGATAAAAATGAAAAACTGCCTGTTGATCTGAAAGGTCAGATAATATATTATGTTGGCCCATGCCCGGCAAAAGAAAATGAGGTTATTGGCCCTGCTGGCCCTACAACATCAGGCAGAATGGATGCTTATGCTCCTTCTCTTCTGACTCTGGGGCTAAAAGGAATGATTGGCAAAGGGTATAGAAATCAGTCTGTTATTGATTCTATCATTGCTAATAAAGCTATTTATATGGTAGCAACAGGTGGCGCAGGAGCTCTTCTTGCACAAAAGATCAAAAAAGCTGAGGTTGTAGCCTATGATGACCTTGGTCCTGAGGCTATATACAAGCTTGAGATAGAAAATTTTCCTGTAACTGTCTGTATAGATAGCAAAGGTAATAATTATTACGATATAGGTAAGAATAAATACAAAAAACAGTAATTCAATAAATATAAATTCCACACAAGACCGGATAATACCGGTTTTGTTGTTTGTAAAACCTGTCATTAAAGACTCATGCAAAACTTAAAAAATTCTATTATTATGTTATGTGCTGGTATATATATAATTAAATAATCCTGAGATTTTTTTGGGTTCATTAACTTGAATTATTGCTGTTTTTGTTGTATTAATAAGCAGGTTGTCAGTCAAACAGTGGAAGATAAGAAAAATAAATTTAAAAAACGTTACATCAAGGGGGAAATTAAGCAACTTTTTTTAATCAGGGGTTTTTACTTTTAAAATATGTGGGATAAGAAACAAAATTCATGAATATAAGTTCGATAGCGAATAGTGCGGCTATTACAGGCTGGACAAGCAATAAAGGGGTTCAAAAAATCCTTTCAGATATAGGCAATGAGTCTAAATTGCTGCCTGTAGCCTTGCTTGAACTGGGGGTACAGACAGGCAGAAGCTATCATGCTCAGAAACGTGGCGGATATTATGAGTTTAAAGAAACTTTGCTTGAAGGGGCCCTGGCAGCAGCAGTCTGGATGGGTGGTATAAAGATATTAAATAAAGTCGGTGACCTGGCTTTTGAGAAATTACTTGGTATTAATACTTCTGTTGACTGGAAACAGGTTCCGGATCTTGCTAAAGGCAGGTTAAATCCTGATAAGTTTATGAAATTGACATATGGAACCAAGTTTTTAAAACTGGTTGCCAGTGTTGGTTTAAGTATATATACTGTAGGTGTTCTTATCCCCAAATATAAACAGAAATTAACGAGAGAAAGTATTCAAAGAAAGAAAAAAGAAGAGGCTATTGAAAAATCAAAATCCAGTATTAAGCCCCATGTGCTGGAAAACATAAATAAGAGTCTTCTTTCTACAAAGTCTGACTACCAAATACCGGTTAATTTACCTGAAAACATCACTGTTGAACATTTAAAAGTTCTTGCTGATAGTCCTCTTCACGGGACAAGATTTATGGGTCATTCTCAAAAAGGCAATGAGCCAAGCTTTACAGGTGCTATGAATATTCTAACAAAGGTGGGTTATGCACTTGAAAATCAAACAATACCCCAGCTGGCTGTAATTGATACAGGTATTACAGGTGGAAGAATCATCAATGCCAGAAATAAAGACGAAGCAATAGAGATTTTCTTTAGAGATTCTGCTTCAAGTATGTTCTATTATTTCTGTATACCTTTGATAAGTAGAGGTTTGGCGGGTATGTTTGATGCTAAACTTGGTATTCATACTGCTCTTGACCCTAAAGCTATGGACCCAGTTTCTCAGGCATTTAAGCAGCGTATTTTTGATATTGCAAAGGCCAATAAAGGCGTCATTGGTATTGATGATATTCAGAAAGCTATAATGGGTACAAGTAATACAGCTGTATCTGATGCCGTTAAGAATGCACTGTTAAAGTCTTCAGGGCAAACCCTGACGCCAGATCAGGTAAAAACAATTGTTTCCAATATTGATGACTTTCTGCCAAAAGCAATTCAGGGTGCAGCCAGTGCCAGCAAGTCTCAGATTGCCAGAGAGCTTCAGGCTTATCTTGCAGGTGTATCAAAACGTGCGGTTATCGTAGCACAGAGTCAAGCTCAGTCAGCAACCTCATCAAGTTTGAGGAGTCTGGCTAACCTTATGGATGATGTTGCAAGAACACAGCCGGCTTCTGCCAAACAGGTTCAGGCAGCAGCTAAATCTATTCAAGAACTATCTAATAAAGCTTATGCTCAGGTTCAAACAGGTAAGGGGCTTGATGCTAATATCCTTAAACAGGTTGAGCAAGCTATTAGATCCCTTGGAAAGACCAACCTTGATGATCAATTAATGCTAAAAATTAACCAGGGCCTTAAAACAGTTCAGGCAAGTTCTTCGACAGCAGGTTATATTACAAAAGAAGCTCTTGAAGAGGTTATTAAAGGTGGCTTAACAAGAGATTCAAACTTCTTAAAACAGGTACTGGCAAACGTAAATGGAAAGGTCGTTGGTGATCCAACAAAATATGTTTCACCGGCTGAGCATAAAACCTTACAGCAGGCAGTTGATCGTTATGCTAAACGGGTTATCAGTCAGCTTGAAAAGTCTGTTGTGATTAAGCCGGGTGAAAAAATTAGCATTGATAAGATTGATGATGTACTTAATAAGACTATTGCACAATCAAAAAATAAAAATATACTCTTCAAAGGCCTTTATTTAGCAGCAGGTCTTGCTTTAGCTATCTTCTGTTTATCCTGGGCTATTCCGAAAGCACAGTATCTGATAACTAAAATGAGAACTGGCAAAGATTCATTCCCTGGTGTGGCAGGCCTTCTTGATGATGAAACAAAAACAAATAAGCCTTTTAAGCCTGTAAACCCTGAAACATATAGTTCTGGATCTCAACCCTTTGATCTTTTTGTGAAGCAAAAGTTTGTTCAAAAAAAATAGCCTGAACTTTTTCGAGTTTATTGAAAATTGCTATTATAATCAACGTCATAAGTAATCAGATTTCAGAAAATATAGGGCGGGTGTTTTTGCATGCTAAAAGAGCCCTGTGATCGGGCTCCCTTAGCTTTATAAAAACTTTGTTTGTCGTTGATTAGTTATGTTTTCCTTTTCCGTCCTCCATGTTATGTACTAACTGTCTACACTACACACACTTTACTACACGATAAGACCTACACTACATTAGTTTAGGCTATGGTTTTTCCGGTCTAGCACCCTCCTTTCATTGAAATACTACGTTTGCCTGGTAAAAGTTGTTTTATGATAACGATAAATCCGTTCTGTGAGTCTGTAATGTTTTTTGATGAACCTCCTTAAAAAAATAAAATGCTAAAAGACAATGTGCTTTTGGTTAATGGGTTATCCATTAAATTTTTCTATCGCATCACTCCTCTCATCTATCATTTATCTCTTCTAAATATATAAAAACAAATTCCTGTATGAAATTGCCCATTTAAAAAGGAAAAATTTATTTCTTTACAAAATTGAAACAAATAGCTTTTCTTAAGTTTTCAAGAATGAATACTGAATAAGTCTTGACTTCACTGGATTTCTCATTAGGGCGATTTTATAACTCCTTAATCTATCTGTGATTGAAGAATCCTGAAAAATTTCAAAAAAATATAAAAGAATAGATTTTTCACACAACAATTATATGAGCAACATATGCCAATACCTCTGACTTTGTGTAGTCTTCAGTGGGTTATTGTTCCATAGAATATGAGAAGGAATCAGCTTAACAAATCTTAATATTTATAAGATAAAACTAAAATGCCGGGCAATCCTTAAAAGTTACCCGGCACAATAGATTGAAGTAATCAAGTTTAAAACCTAATAATATTAGAATTTTTGAGCGATGGCTCTTGCCATATCCAGTGTAGAAGTAGAACCGCCCATATCATATGTTCGAGCTTTACCTTCTTTAATGACTTCTGCGACAGCTTCTTCCAGAGTTTTAGCTTTTTCAGTTTCACCCAGCCAGTCAAGCATCATTTTGCCTGCCAGAATTGTAGCTATCGGGTTTACTTTATACATACCAAAGTATTTTGGGGCTGATCCGTGGGTTGGTTCAAAAACTGCATAGTTTTTGCCAATATTTCCACTGCACCCAAATCCTAATCCGCCTACCAATTGTGCGCAAAGGTCTGATATAATATCTCCAAATAGGTTGGTTGTTACAATTACATCATAATTATATGGGTTTTTTAGCAGCCACATGCACATTGCATCAATATTTGCTTCTCCGTATTCAATATCAGGGTAGTCTTTTGCAACATCTCTGGCTGCATCCATAAATGTACCGCAGGTTGCTCTGAGAACGTTAGCTTTATGTATAGCTGTTACTCTTTTTCTACCATGTTTTTTAGCATATTCAAATGCTGAACGTACAATTCTTTCAGATCCTTTTCTGGTAATTGATCTGATAGAAATTGATGCGTCTTCCGGGATCTTTTTCATTTTTTCAATAGCGTACATTTCTTTTGGTACTTCTTCAAAATCTACGCCAATGTACATTCCTTCAGTATTTTCTCTGAAAACAACAAGATCAATATCATCTTTATAGTTTAGCGGGTTACCGGGATATGCTTTGCATGGGCGCAAGCAGGTATATAAATCCAGTAACTGTCTCATTTTAACAATTGGGCTGGAATATACATAGCCTTTACCCTGTAATTCAGGGGCAAGTTCTTTTGCTGCTTCACCTTTGGGTTTTGAAGTAATAGCTCCAAAGAAAGCACAATCAGTATTGTTAAGCAGCTCAAGAGTTCTTTCCGGTAGTGCATTTCCTTCTTTTACCCAGAATTCCCAGCCAATATCTCCGTGAATATACTCTGCATCAAGTTCCATTTTATCAAAAATTATTCTGGCAGCTTCACACACTTCAATGCCAACACCATCGCCTGGTAACCAGGCTATCTTGTACTTTGCCATAAGACCTCCTGCAATAAATATCTATACTTTACCATGTTTTTTTCTTAAATAAGGTACTAAACCTCCTTCTTTGAGTAGATTAACGGCTCTATCGTCCAGTGGTGCAGATTGAATAGTTTCACCAGTGGTAATATTTTTTATAGAGCCTTCAAGCAGATTTATTTCCAGCTCATCTCCCTCGTTGATTTTTTTATAAGCTTCAGGGCTGGTTATAAGTGGTAGTCCGAGGTTAATTGAGTTTCTGAAAAAGATTCTGGCAAAAGAGCCAGCTATTATAGCACCGAACCCGGCAATTTTAATTGCTGATGCTGCCTGTTCACGGCTTGATCCACATCCGAAATTATTTGCAGCAACTATGATATCTCCGGGTTGAACTTTTTCTCTAAGCTCAGGATAAGCAAGTTCAAAAACATGCTCTGCTGTTTCTTGCTTATCAGTGATATTAAGATATCTTCCGGGGTAAATTACATCAGTATCAATGTTGTCACCCAGAACTTTTATGACTTTTCCTTTTATTAGCATACCGTTATTAGACATTAAAAACCTCCTCATAGCTTTTTAAAGATCGTTAGGGTTGGTAATTTTTCCTGTAATGCTCGAAGCAGCAACAACAGCAGGAGATGCAAGATATACACCAGAGTCTTTGCTGCCCATACGCCCCAGGAAGTTTCTGTTGGTACTGGAAATACAGTTTTCTCCAGCTGCCAGAATGCCTTGATGCACACCTACGCAAGGCCCACATCCTGGAGGGTTAATAATAGCTCCGGCATTAATAAGGGTTTGAATGTATCCTTTTTCAATAGCTCCCAGTAATACTTCCTGAGAAGCCGGTATAACAATCAGTCGGGTATGAGGATTAACGGTTTTGCCTTTCAAAATGCTTGCAGCAATTTCGAGGTCTTCAAGTCTACCGTTGGTGCAGGAACCTACGACACCCTGATTCACTTTGACATCGCTGACCTGAGAGACAGGTTTAACGTTATCAACAAAGTGCGGACAAGCGACAACAGGTTCAGGTATATCTTTTGATACGTCTATTTCCAGCACTTTTTCATATTTAGCATCCGGATCAGCTGCCAGGTTTTTATCATAATCTACTTTGACAATGCTTTTTAAGTGATCATTGAGTTTTTTATCCACCGGCATAAATGCAACCTTTGCTCCCATTTCCATTGACAGATTTGATATGGTCATTCTTGATGAAATAGACATATTATCAATGGTAGGTCCACAAAATTCTACAGCTCTGTAGTCTGCTCCGGAGGCACTAATTTTGCCTATGATATACAGCACAAGATCTTTAGCTGATATATAAGGCTTAAACTCGCCTGAAACGTGAAATTTGATGGTGGAAGGAACTTTAAACCAGAGTTCTCCTTCTGTCCATACGCCGGCCATTTCGGTAGCACCAATGCCTGTGGAGAAGGCTCCAAAGGCACCGTGGGTGGTTGTATGGGAGTCTGTGCCTACCACTACAGCACCCGGGAATATATGTCCATTATCAGGGAGTACCTGGTGGCAGATACCTCCTCTTCCTACGTCATAAAAGTTTTTAATACCCTGCTTTTGAATTAATTCTCTGATAGCTTTATGAGTAGTGGCAGTTCTTTCAGATTCAGCAGGTATTCTATGGTCAAATATAATAACAATTTTATCAGGATCCCAGACTTTTTCAACACCAATTTCAGCAAAGCTTTTTCTTACTACATCGGCGTTTTCGTGAGACATGGCAACGTCAACCTTTGCCATGACTATTTCGTCTGGTTTTACTGATTGCTTTCCTGAGGCACGTGCGAGTATTTTTTCAGCAAGTGTCATTCCCATTGCTTATGGCTCCTTTCAAGTTGTATATATTATGTCTGAAACTAGCTTGAAATCTGAACGGTGGCAGATTTTTCACCGTATTTTTCCTGTAGTTTCTTTTCTGGTAGATATTTATTTTCAAGTTCTTTGTATTCTGAGAGACCAACAAAGTCTGTATATTCTTTAAATGATGTAATCCAGTGGGTTTGTCCATCAAGAATGCCTGTTGGTGAGTTTTTCAGAGCTGTAAAGAAATCTTGAAGAGCTTTATGTACTACCTGAATTGAAGCTACAGGTATACTAACTCTGGCAACACCCATTTTAGCAAGCTCAGGGATAGGTATGAGTTCAGTTTTAACTCCTGAAATTGCATCCATCAGGTTAACAGAAAGAGGTCCATTTACCCCTTTAAGGGCATTTTCGATATCATTTTTAGTTTTTATACCGTCAATAAAGACAAGGTCGGCACCAGCTTCAAGGTAGATATTGCATCTTCTGATTGCTTCATCAATTCCTAATAGTGCAAAACAATCTGTGCGGGCATTTACGACTATATCTGATCCATAATGTTTTTTAACATCATTAATGGCTCTAATTTTGCCTGCCATTTCTTCTGCTGATATGACTTCTTTACCCTGCATATGACCGCATCTTTTTGGGAAGAATTGATCTTCAATATTTAGCCCGGCGATATCCATTTGAATAAGTCTTTCAGCGATCCAGGCAGCGTTAACAGCGTTGCCACCACCTGTATCAATATCGGCCATAACAGGAATTGAAACTGCCTGAGAAATGTTCCAGGTAGCATTAAGTACGTCTGCCATCTGTACAAGCCCTACATCAGGTTTAGCAAGCCATGATCCGGCCAGACCATAACCACTTATTTGAATAGCTTCAAAACCACAGGCCTCAATTATTTTTGCACTAAATGCATCGTGACATCCCGGTACGACCAGTGCTCTTCTTTCGTTAAGTTTGTTTTTAAGGATAGTGCTACGTTTTTGCATAAAGACCTCCCTGAAACGTTTGTATATAATAACAGTTAGTTGAACAATATGCCTTTTTATCTTATTATAAGCAGAATAAGCTTATTTCTTCATAATGGCATATTATATTTGAGTAACATTATATTCATAAAAATAAAAAAAAGTAAAAAGAAAATTTTCTAAAAACTCATATATAACAACAAAAACAGCGTAATGATTCTCTTTTCACTTATAAAAATTAGAAAAAATAGATTTGGTATAGTTTATAGGAAGTATAAATTGTAATTATGCCCTGTTAGAATAGAGAGATCCTTTTTTGACAAAGAGATCTCTCTATTTAATACAGTTTAAATGTACTTATATTTGGAAAAGTTAAAATTTAAGCTCTTTATAGTCTTATATAAAGGTAAAAAGGTTCAATTTTTTATTTAGCTATTGTTTTATGATGAAATTATTTTCATTGTTTTGTTCAATAATGATGTCATCAGTGAGTTTGCCTGCATTTACGATACCTGAAGTGATGTTTTTCTCTTTACTTAGCAGCCCTCTGAGGCTTTGTTGTGTAAACCCTTTGCCTTCTTGCAGGTTTATTTTCATAACTCTAATTTTATCACGTATTTCCGGGTTACCTGCAATAGCTTTAAGCCCGTGCCCTTGTTCAATGTGTGCAATTTCATGAGCCAGAACACCTACTAATTCAGCCTCATTAGATATAATTTTCAGGGCTCCTCTGGTGATAAAAATAAAACCACCCGGAACAGCAAATGCATTAATCTCTGGTGAGTCTAAAACATAGAATGAATATTCAATATCTGGTCTTGTAGAAACTTTTTCAGCTATGCTTTGCCCTATTTTATTAACATATTGGTTTACTTTCGAGTTTTTGTAATAGCCATACCTTTTAGCAAGAATAACTGCTGACTGAAAGCCAATTTCTTTTTCTTCTAGCAGAGTGAATCCATACTTCCCGGCGACATGATCAGTTTTGGTTGAAATGTTTTCCTGGTTATTATTGTTCTCTTCTGAAGCAATTGTTGCAGAACACGGAATTAAAACGGCTAAAATGAGACCTGTTATTATGGCATACTTTTTTATCATTTTTAATACCTCAAAATCTGCCCTCTATTTTACAATTAAAATATATTAAGCATATTAATTCAAGAGGTAATGCAAAAAATTACATTATTTGTATGACGAAATCAAAGCATAATAACTAAAAAAAAATATTAATTGATGTTAGTTATTGCATTGGAGGCTTGTTCCCGGATTACAATAGATAAGACCCGGTAAAAACCGGGTCTTGGTTGTTATGGGTTTAATCAATGTAGACTATATGGAACCTCTTTAATCTTGTCATTGTTTAAAAATGCAGAGATCCCTTTATAAAGGTGGAATAAATCACCTTTATCTGCTATTTCAACAGGTGCATGCATAGAAAGAATAGGTATTCCGATATCTACAACATCCATATTCAGGTTTGTAGCCAGGTACATACCTATGGTTGCACCGCCTCCAACATCCTGATTATAGGCAAATGGTTGATATTTAATGTTGTTACGATCAAAAACTCTGGTAACTGATGCAGTAGCTTCAGGTAGTGAGTTTTTCCATCCTTGAAGCTTCATAATAACGCCGTGCCCGAGGCGACAGGCATTTGTTTTTTCTTCACGAGAAGGATCAACTGGATCAACGGCAGTTGAAACATCTGCTGAAAGAGCTAAACTCTTTTTAAATGCTCTTCTAAGATCGTTTTCATTATAGTTACCTTTTTGAGCTTCTATCAAAGATCCTATAGCCTGTTTAAAGAAGTCTGATTTAGCCCCATAATTATTCCAGGAACCTATTTCTTCATTACCAAAGAATGCTGCAACCGTTGTAAATTTAGGTGTTTCTTTCTGCTCAATTTCAGCTTTCAGGCTTGCAAAGACACAACTCTTGTCATCATGTCCGTATGCTCCTATTAATCCCTGATCGAAACCAACACCTCTGGGGTTTTCAGCAGGTACCAGGTTTAATTCAGCATGAATAAGGTCATCTCTGCTAATGTTATAGCGTTCTTTCAGAACTTTTTCGACATAATCTGATATCTCGCCTTCAACATCAGAATTCATTGCAACTATAGGGTTCATGTTTTCAGCTTCAAACTCTTTTGATTTATTGTTGCCGCTATCAACATGTGGTGCCAGATCAGATATGACGAATGTGCTTTCACCGGGTTTATTACCTATATTAATGTTAACCTCTCTGCCATCACCGGTTATTACTTTCCCTTCCAGTGCAAGGTGGCGGTTAACCCACTGATATCTTTTTGATCCCAGGCCGTGCATCATTGTTTTAAAGAGGCAATAGCCCTCAGAATCTTTTAAAGGTTTTGCTTTTAATGTTATATGCGGTGAATCAAGGTGTGATCCAACAAGTTTAATGCCAGATGTTACCGGCTTTTCACCAATAGTAGCAAGGACTACAGCTCTATCATTATTAACAAAGTATACTTTATCTCCGGGTTTTACCTGTGACTCAGGATCAAAAGGCTTATATCCATTAGCTTTGGCTGTTTTAATCACTTCTTTAGCAGCTTCCAGGTTTGACTTTGTTTTCTCAAGAAAAGTCATATATTCCTGTCCGAAGGCCTGTATAGCCTGTTTTTCCTGCGGTGTAGCTGTACCAAGGATAGTTTCAGGCTTTTTAGCTTTTCCTGTGAAGTATACATGAAGCAGATTTGTATTTGCTTTGGCTTGTATATTATTTATAGCAGCTTGATTGAGTTTTATTTCTTTATTTTTGGCCTGAAAAGAATGCTGTAAAACTTTATTAGTATTAACTCCTGTTACTGATAACGTCATAGATCCTCTCCTAGTTTACGTAGTAATTCTTTAATGAAAGGTAATGCTCAAATAAATCAGACTTGGAGATGAGTTCAAGTGGAGCATGCATACCTATAACAGGAATACCCGTGTCAACTACATCTGTATTGTTTTGAGTTGCCATATAATTGCCAATGGTTCCACCGCCGCCTTTATCCTGATTGAAGGCGAAAGCCTGAAGCTGAACGTCTTTTTGTGTTTGGTTAAATTTTGCAGAAGCTTCAGGTGTAGAGAATAGCTGACCATTTTTGTAGAGTGACGGTCCATAACCAAGTTTTGAAGCGTTGGTTGCTTCTTCTGCCTCAGGTCTCATTGGGTCAATGGCTGTTGATACATCAGCAGAGACAAGTATACTGTTTTTAAAGGCTCTTCTAACCAGGTTTTCATTATATTGTCCCTGTGTATATTCAATGGCTTCTGAGATTATAGCTCTTGTATCATCTGATTGTGCACCATAATTATTCCAGGAGCCAATTTCTTCATTTGAAAAATGTGTTGAAATTAAAGTATGCTGAGGAGCACTCTTTCTGGTAGCATCGAAAAGTGCCTGCATTGAGCAGTATGCAGATGACTTATCATCTGAACCAAAGCCAGATATCATACTTTTATCGAAACCTACATCTCTTGCTTCATTGGTAGGAACCAGAGCAAGCTGTGCATTAATTAAATCATCAGCATCAATGCCGTATTTATCTTTTAATATTTTTTCAACCTGTTTGGCAACTTTATTTGTTGCTTCAGGACTCAGTGTATCATCTTCATTCAGGCCTACAATCGGATTTAGCTTTTCTTTCGGGAAAGCTTCGCCAAGAGTTTGAGATTTGTTTCTGTCTACATGAGGTGCCAGCTCAGGAATCATAAATACCGGCTCACCCGGTTTGTTACCTATGTTGACGTTTAAGACGGTTCCATCTTTTTTAACAACCTTTCCTTCAAGTGCCAAGTTTCTTTGAGTCCATTGATGGGCCTTAATACCGCCATGAACCATTGTTTTAAATATTGCAAACCCGCCCGGGCCTTCTTGAAGAGGTTTCGCTTTTAACATAATGTGTGGTGAATCAATGTGAGATCCTACAAGTTTAAAGCCATCAGTAACAGGTTTTTCACCAATAACAATAAGTGAAACAGACCGGTCTCTGTTAACTCTATAGAACTTATCACCGGCTTTTGGCGGTTTTTTAGGCACATCTTCCGGCCATGGTTTATAGCCTTCTTTCTTGGCCCGGCTTACAATCTCTGTAACGGCTGTCATATCAGTTTTTGAGTTATTTAGAAAACTCTTATAATCTTCTGCAAAGGCTATAATGTCATTCCGTTTTTTTGCATCAGCACTTGACCAGAGTGATTTTAACCCTGTGAAATAGAGTTTTGTCAACTCTGGAGATGGCTTGGCCAGTGATACAGGCTTCTGGACACCCTCAAACGATGGTTTGCTTGTGGTTTCTTTCTTGTTAACTTTTAAATTTGGAAAATTTGCGATACTGTTTACGTGCATTGATTAAACCCTCATACTTATCTTATTATTTCTACTTGATTAAACTTGGTTAATTCTAAAACATAGCAATAATAACTCAACATAGACTTATACAAATAAATCTACCTGTTTTTTAGCTTGTTATACAACTTAATCAGATTCAAAATTAGCTTAAATCTGTAATGTTAAATAGTCTCTTCTCTAATTGTTAAACCTTAATTACTCTCCCCCTGTTTTGCTTTCTGACTTTAACCGATTTACCCCCTGATTGAAGATTTAAAAAATATATCTTCGATGTTACCCTACATAATACTACGTCAATAAAATAAGTAAAGCCTAAAAGCTCAAATTTGTCAGAATTTTTACCAAATTCTTAACATTTTGTTTTTTATATTTCAGTTAACAATGATATTTAAGAACGCTTTTTTTAAAAGGATTACAGGGCTTGCTTTCCATTATTGCTTGCTGTTTATTAAAGATACTGTAAATATATAGTCACTTGTTAGTGATTATTGCTAATCATGGATTATAACTAGCCTCTATTTAGGTAATAAGCCATAAGTGCAGAAGAAAATTCGTATAAATCTCCTTTGGATATGATTTCATTGGGTGAGTGCATACCTAAAATAGGGACGCCAAAATCAACAACATCAGCATTATAATTGGTTGACAGGAATGTACCTATTGTTCCCCCACCCCCTTTATCCTGATGGAAAGCGTGTGTCTGGGTCTGCGTTCCTCTGATCATATTCATAAAGCGGGCTGATGCTTCTGGTGTAGAGTAGGTTTTACCATCCTTCTGAATAGATGGACCAAACCCAATTTTTGTTGAATTAGTTGCCTCTTCAGCATCAGGTCTTACCGGATCAATAGCTGTTGTTACGTCAGCTGAAACAAGAAGACTATTTTTGAAGGCATTTTTAACTGCAAGAGAGTTATGATGCCCTGTTGTATATTGTAAAATTTCTTCTACCATTGTCTCTGTATCATTTGAACGTGCTCCATAGCCATTCCAGGAGCCTATTTCTTCGTTGCCATAGTGGGCTGCAATAAGCGTCTGCTCTGGTATCGGGTTTACTTTAAGTGCTGAAAACAGAGCTTCGTTTGCTGCATAGACAGATGACTTGTTGTCAGAGCCGTACCCTGCAACGAGAGCCCTGTCAAAACCAACATCTCTGGCTTGATTAGCTGGTACAAGATCAAGCTGAGCATTGACAAGATCATCTCTTGTAACACCGTAATGCTTGTAAAGAATCTGTTCTACGTGATCAGAGATGCTTCCTTCTTGATTTGGGTTAAGGTTTATTGATTCAGTAGAGCCTGCAATAGGATTTAGAGCTTCTTTTGTAATATTACTTTTACCACCATCTACATGAATAGCCAGTTCCGGAATTACAAACACAGGGTCACCCGGTTTGTTTCCTATGTTGACCTTAATAACAGTGCCATCCTGCCTTACAATTTTGCCAACAAGAGCAAGATTTCTCTGGGTCCACTGCCCGGGCTTTATGCCACCATGTACAATAGTTTTAAAGATTGACATGCCACCTGCACCATCCTGAATAGGTTTAGCTTTAAGGCTTATATGAGGTGCATCTATATGTGTACCGATCATTTTAAATCCGTTAGATATAGGTTCTCTGCCTACAACTATAAGTTGAACAGAGCGATCTTTGTTAACTCTGAAGAATTTTTCTCCGGGTATCAGCTGTCTGTTAGGCTGTTGTTGTGGCCAGGGCTGGAATCCTTCTTGCATTGCCCTGTTAACGACTGCTTCTACTCCTGAAAGATCTGTTTTAGCTGAATCAAGAAAATGTTTATAATGCTCACCAAACTGAAAAATACGCTCTCTTTTAGCTGGATCTGCATTGGCCATAATAGATTTAACAACGGGTTTTTGAGGTAGTTGTGGCATTGGTGTGTAATACGCTTGCATTAAACCTGCTGACGGTTGTGCCAGAGGCTGGCTTGAAGATATTAACTGGCCATAAGGAACTGGCTGTGGAGGGTTTTGGGCTGATCCATTATAATTTAACACTTGTGGAGATACTTGAGATACCAACATAGACATAGATAACTCCTGTCGTGAGCATTGAGAGCTTTATTTGAGAGAGAAAATAGCTGAACAATAACATTTTTATGTACTTAATTAATGATCCTGAAACTATTTTATTGATAAAAAAACAGGGAAAATTATCAAATGTTTACAAATTATGCAATTTGGCCTAATTTATCGATTTAGAGTCTTTAATTTGTTAATGTTTGCCGGACACTTTTAAATTTTGCTATGATTAGTTGATGTAAAAAAATTATTCAAATACTTAATAATTATTATTTTGAAGATAGACGGGAAGTTAAATTTAGTATATATTCATATATGAGTCAAGCCTTGGTGGCGGAATTGGTAGACGCGCCGGACTTAAAATCCGGTGAGGCCCAAAACCTCGTGCCAGTTCGATTCTGGCCCAAGGCACACTCTAAAAGAGCCAGTGCTTTGCTGGCTTTTTTGTTTGGTGAATCGGTCAATTTATTGCTGAAGCACTTCTTTATATGTTTTAAGAACGTTCTGAGCCATAATTTCCCAGGTAAGTTCGTTAAGTATACATTCTACCCCGGCTTTAGCGCAGTGATCCCAGAGGTCTCTGTTTCTGATAAGCTTTAAGATGGCTTTAGATAAAAGATGATGCTTCTTTACATTTATCAATAATTCTGGCTTGCCTTTGCTTATGATGCTTAATAGTGCACATGTATGGTGAGCTACAACAGGTATGCCTGACAGGGCAGCTTCAATAATAGTTAGCGGAAGTGGGTCGGTAATATCACAATCTACAAAAACCCCGCCTTTTCTGCCTACAATTCTATAAAGTTCTGGAACTTCTTTTTCATAATCAACTTCATCGAAGAGAAAGACTTTGCCTTTAGTGTTGGTAAGGTCAACCAGTTTTTCAATATGATGTAATACTGTTAGTTGCTGGGGTGATAGCTTTGATCTGTCTGTAATTTTTCCAGCGCAGATAACAAGGTTAGCAGTATCCTGTAATTCAGGGTCATCAACATAGCATTCTACCATATTAGATATGTTTTTCTTTGCCTCCAGGCGACTTAGCATTAGAATACAGGGTTTTGTGGTGTCATCAAGGCCTTCATTCATCTTATTAAGTATTTTTTTTCTTACTGCAATGTTTGTTTCATCTTTTGCTGTTTCTTTATTCCAGAAAGGCTTGAATCTATCAGTGTTGACACCCGGGTGAATCACTTTAAACCTGTTATCTTCCGGGTTTATTGAATATTTTGAAAACTGGTCATTAATTTCTGCTTTGCAGAATACTGTCAGGGCATTTGCATTATTAATAATCTCTTGTTCAGTTTTAATGCGCTCAGAGAAATTATAATATCTTTCTAGCTCTTCTGAAAGGCCTGCTTTAGATTTTAATTCGTCCAATTTAGGTTTACCTAAAGAATGAGCAGAGAATACATGTGGAATGTTACACTCTTTAGAGAGTTTATTGCATATGTAGCCAGTGTCATAATAGTTACTGTGCAATATATCAGGTATCTGATCATCTGTTTTAATATAATACTTAATGTTTTCATAGAATTCATCCAGATGATTCCAGAGTTCAACCTTCTTTAGATATTTTGATGGCCCGCAGGGAACCCTTACGATGCCTACTTTTTCGTTAATATGTTCAAAAGGTTTAGAATATCCGGGGTAGTCATCATCTTTAAATAGCCTGGTAACTACTTCTACTCTGCTAACTTCATTGAAATTAGCAAGGGCTTTAGCAAGTTCAATAATATAAATGATCTGGCCGCCGGTATCTTCATCCCTTCCAAGTTCCAGATTGTGTGCCCTGATTAATCCATGTATTTGATAAAGCTGTATATACATAGTTTGTGCCTTTTTAATAATGCGAACCTGTCTATTTCTTTGTTTTAACTGCGCTTGCAGGTACTGGCTCCGGGTCTGGCGGTAAGTTTTTTGCCAACCAGTCATACATAATATCTTTCAGCTTTGGTTCAAACTTTAACATAAAAATACCGTGTCCGGCATGTTCTATAAGGACAATTTGATGGGTTCCCTGAGAATATTTGACGAGTTCTTCTGTTGACTTAAAAGAAGAGGAATCGGTTTTTGAAACAATTATTAATATTGGATGAGCACCATAGTTGACCAGCGCAACACGTGCCTCAATACCTTTGTAGTCTGTAAAGGGTGAAAGAAGTATCAGACCCTTAACATGTTGTTTTTCTTTTTCGGCTGCTTTTATAGCTACGCAACTTCCCATACTTGAGCCAGCTATAATTATTTTCTCAGTGTTTATTTCAGGATAATTATTCTTGAGATAATCAATACCATTGACTACATCATATTCAATATTCTCCCAGTCATCTTTTTGAAATCCTCGCCAGAATTTTTTCTTATGTTTTTTGTCCAGGACACTTTCACCATGTCCCCTTAAATCGATGCTTAAAACACTATAACCTTTTTCTGCAAGCTCAATGGCATATGGTTTCCATATATCTTTGTTTTGTGCAATCTCATGAATAAAAATAACAAGAGGAACTCTGGTATTCTTTTCGATATTTAAAGGGAGATAAAGGTTTGCTACAATATTGAACCTGTCTTTAGATTGATATTCAATCTTTTGAGGTTCTATGGTTTTTTCTTTTTTGGCTTTTCCTTTACCTTTTGCGATAGCAGGCAGGCAGAGAAAAGCTATTAAAACTAGAATAATCCCGATTTTTAATAGTGATTTCAAAGATATGGCTCCCTTTTTATATTTTTATGAAGTAAAACACTCTCGATAAAATAGCAGAGGCCCCGAAATATTTTTTGAGTATGACTGATAGCCTCTTGTGATTTCTCTATGATACCATTTTTTAATTGAATCTACTTTATTCATTAAGAATTTTTTGAAGTGATTTTGTTCCGTTTATTGCCTAAATTGATTTACGTTTGCAGAAAAAGTATTCAGTCAGCAGAAGTAATAATTTCATCGATCAAGGCAGGGTTATTTTTAAGTATTTCAAGGCCATGGTCACTACCTTTTGTAATAATTATATTAATGTGAAGATTATTTAAGATGCTATATTCTTTAATAGCCTTCATACAGGGTGTATCGCCTTCAGATGTTATAAGATATGTTGCCCTATCAATGTTTTTAATATATCGTGAAATATCATATTTCCTGTAACGGCTATAAGGAGAAATTGCAATAACCCTTTTAACCTTATCTGAATTATAATAGCCAGTTATTAGTGCCACATTAGCTCCCAGGCTGGCTCCTAAAAGTATACAGTGATCTGTATTAACAGCAGGATGTTCAGTAAGAAAAGAAATAGCAGCTTCAACATCTTTGAATATACTGTTTTTGTGGATGTCAGCCATAGAATAAAAGTGAGTTTCATGGCCTGATGTCATATAGATGCTTTTGCCATGGCCTCTGAAATCCAGAGTGAGAATATTTAGTTTCTTTTGAATAAGCAATGGTATCAGCCAGTTAAAACTATCCTGTGAGCTATTTAAAGAGTGTAACAAAATAATAACAGGCCTGTCATCTTTATTTAAAGTATGATACAGGGTTGCTTTTATGATAAAATCATCACTGGTTATAAATTCAACTTTATCAGTAACTGTAAAATTTGAACTGTCAGCTAACCTGCTAATTGAAATACTGGTTGAGGTTAAGTATATAGTAATAATAACTACTATTATAAAAACCGTACAGGTTTTTAAAGCTCCATAAAAAATTAAACTATTTTTAAACACTTGCAAAAGAGATATCCAGGTTATTATCTATTGTAATAACACATTGCTCAGGTACTTCACCCCACTGTTCATCAATATTCAGCTCTTCTGAAGCAACAATTACTGATTCATTTTCCAGTTTACAGAGGTTGTCATAGCAACTGCTAAATCTGATTTTTAAACTGGCTTCATTGTCACTTTTGTGCAGGTTTACATCGTTGTGAATGGCTTTATTTTTGGTAGTATAAAAAAGAGAATTGCCAAAGCGAGAAGCTATCATCATTTTGCCATTAGTAATAAGGACATTAAGTTTATGAGAATTTTCAACATCTATATTGGCGCCAAGTGTGTTTAGAAGCTGTATTGTTTCAATTAAGGCATTTCTAACTTCGATTACATCGATGTTTTCGGCGTGAATATCAGGTACTTTCTTATTCAATTTAGATAAAAACAGATAAAATACACACTCGCTGTCAGTAGAACCCATTATTTCAAAGGCAAAGTCTGTTCCTATTGCTTTGAGAATTTGAGATCTCAGTAATTGAAAACCTTCGACAGTGCCATTGTGTGCCATTATCCAGTTGCCATATATAAATGGATGTGCGTTATGGTCTGAAATATCACCTACAGTGGCATCCCGAATGTGTGCTATCATTGTGTCAGTTTCTACAAAATCTGTTAAAAACTTGAAATTAAAGTCAAAATAGGCAGAACTGGCCCTCTTTTGTATGAAAGCTTTTCTGTTCTGATAAAATCCTACGCCCCAGCCCTGACTGTTAGAGATATTTCTGGAATCCATGATGGATTGTTTCGCCAGTGAATTTGGTGCATCCACAAGAAAAAAAGAAAGTTTTGTCGGTTCTTTTCCTTTAAACCCAAATAAACGGCACATTTTTGTATTTATACCAGTGAAAATTCAAATAATTAAAAACGTCAAAAGATATTAAAGCAAAAATGCCTGAATATTGCAGCATTTTTTTTGCAGTTATAAACAAGTATTAACGAATATTTTAGTAATAGTTTAAAATAAAATATAAAAAGGGCAATGCTTCTGGCATGCCCTTTCCAGTTAATTAGATGGAGCTATTCTTTTTCTTGTTTGCCGCTTGTCTTTAATTTAATTTCTTCAGTATTATCAGAAGAGGCTGAATCTTTATCAGGTTGCTGATAAACGTCAATATTGGTATCTTCTGGTTTGTTTTGATTGGTTATAGTTGAGAGTGTACCTATGAGATCTTTTACATTTTTGCCTGAGGCTATTTCTTCAAGCAATGGCATAAGCATTCCTGAGTTTAAAATAGTTTTGCCCAGGCCTTCTGAACCTGTTCCACCAGTGCCATTCATAGAGAAAATCTTCACATCTGAAATTTTGCCTGCCGGAGCCATCAGTTCTCTGGTAACTTCAGGCATTGCAGAAACAAGTTCCATAAGTATATTATTGACGTTAGCTCTATTCTTAGCTTCAACAAGAGCTTCTTTACCTCTGGCTTCAGCAAGAGCACGTTCAAGTTCTGCTTTGGCCATTCTTTCAATGGCTTTTGCTCTCAAGTCGGAGGCTTCATATTCAGCCTTTGCAATTTGTAATACCTTGTATGCCTCAACGTCTACTTGAATTTTCTGGTTGATTTCTTGTTCTTTTGCTTCTGCTTCAGCCTTAATTATATCTACAATCTTTTTACGTTCGGCCTGTTCTTTATGTTCTACGGTTATAACATCCTGAGTTGCTTTTTCCTTTGCTGCTTCAGATTTTAACCTTTCTGATTCTTTAACAAGAACATTAATTTCTACCTGTTGTTGTTTGATTCTTCTTTCTTCTTCTGCCTGAAGAATTTTTATTTCAGCGTCAATAGCTGATTTATCAACAAAATATTTTTTATTTATTTCTGCTTCTTCAATAGCTCTGGCATTAGTAATCTCTATCTTTCTTGCCTCGGCTTCTCTTGTAGACTTTTCAGCTACAACAGCCTGTTCATATTCAGCATCTTTTTTGTTTGTTTCTGACCACTGTTCTTTGTTAGCTACTTCGATACCTTTTTTCTGGGCAGCTTTCAGGTATTCTATTTCCTGTTGTTGTTTCAAATGGGCTTCTTCTTCTTGCTTTTCCAGCTCCAGAATGTTCATGCGGGTAGTGACATTTTTTTCTTTAATAGCAATTTCAGTATCTCTTTCAATGATGTTTTTCTCTTTTACTGCAGATTGTAGGGTATCTGTAATGTGTCTTAAGCCCTGTGCATCAAAATAATTGGATTCAGATCTAAAGTCTGAGGCGTCTAACTGTGATACTGATACTGATTCAAGCGTCAAACCGTTTTCACTGAGATCCTGCTCGAGGGCTGAATGGACAGCATTAGCAAATTCTATTCTGTTTTCGTGAAGTTGAGTAAGTGTTTTTGTTGCTGAAACACTACGCAAAGCACTGATAAGTTTTGAACCAACTAATTCCATTACCGAAGTTTCAGAGACTTCACCTGTACTGCCAAGTGAACGGCTGGCAGTCAGTATTTGTTCTTCGTTAGGTTCAACTCTGATATAGAATTCAGCTTCTACATCTGCTCTTAATTTGTCAGCTGTGATCAGAGCTTCTCGTCCTTTTCTTATTACCGGTACTCTCATTGTTTGAAGGTTAACATATGTGAGTTTATGCAAGAATGGTATTACCATATAGCCACCATTCATGATAACTTTTGCACCACCGTGGCCTGTTTTAACAAATGCAAGGTCGGGCTCAGCTTTTTTATAAAGCTTTGCAAAGGTCATAAACATTAAAAGTAAAATGACTACTACAATAGCAAGGATCATTAGCCCTAAAACTATTCCAAAAGCATCCATTTAGTTCTCCTTTCTTGAATTTATAGACTAATTATATGTTACAAACTATTTATAAGAAGTTTTATTCCATTTTAGATGTTCATTACTATCTTCCAGCAATACTTTATAAAGTCTTCTTTCTGGTATGTAGTCAATAATAATAACATTGTCTTTGTATTTAGGTTTTTCATTGCAATTATCAGGGATAAAAGCATATAATTTTTGTTTTATGCCGTGATGGTCTACAAGTTCAAGTATTCCAATACTCTTACCATCGATTACATCATCATAAACAGGTATTATATGACTTGTAACCTTTGCTGACATTCCGATATAATCTTCTTTAGATGTATGATAACTTTTACTTTCAAATATATTTCCAAGAAACTTGCTGGAAAACCTTACAAAAGGTATTGCTGTTATAAAACTAAGTATCAGAACACCTGAAAATGTGATACCCTCAGCTGGATATAAGGTAAATATTCTAAATATCAAGTAGTTTATAACAAGCCCGGTAACCCCCCAGATTGTTAGTAATGATGATAAGAGCATGCTGAGTGGTATTTTTCCTGTATTGATAAATTTAAGAGCCTGAGAAAACAATACAAAAATAAGACCCGGTCTTCCTTTTTGAGATTTTATTTCGTCTGTATCAACTATTGTAGCACTGGATTCAACTGAAGTAACTGCTGCATGGCCAATATGAGTGTCTAGATCTGTCTCAATATCACTCTCAATATTAACATCAAGGTCAATATCTGTGTCAACATCAAGCTCAACATCTCCACTGATATCTGTATCAATTGCTAAATCAGCATCTGCATCTATTTCAAGATCTGAGTCAACGTCAGCTTCTCCAAATTGCCCGAGAAATGTTGTTGCACCCAGAAGCATTACAACAAATATCATCATGCCCCAGAAAGGAAGATTATACCAGGCAAAAAGATAGCTTAACAAATTTAATTCCCCTTTGATTGAGTGAATAATTGTAGTTAACTGAAATCAATTTTACCATAAAAGCAGACAAAGTAAAAGAATTTATGGTAAAATATTTAAATAAATTTACTAAAAAAGTAAATCATTGAGTTACTATTAACGTAATAGAATTGTGGTTTTTGCTAATATCGCATATTTTGTCTGAAGCCAGTGAATATTATATATTAACAGAATGTGCTAAAGCAATAAATTCTATTTTTGATTCAAAACATTTTTATATGAGATTAAATTGCTAAAAATATCTTTTAATCCGGGTTTTAACAGCAATAATTTTATCTTATAAAAGATCAGTGCATAACTTAAAAAGTTTTCGATTTTCAAAACCCAAATCCCGCCCACCCTAAAGGAAGGCATGGGGTCTTACTCACAGGCTGTGCCTGCTCGTTCAACCCATATCTTTACTTTTAAAATTTTTGAAAATCGAAAACAAAAAGTCTATTGTTATAGTTATGCATTAGTTTTTATAATAATATTGTAGAATAATCATAATGCATAGTTAAAGCCAAAAATTGGAGATTAAAAGTGAAAGATGTAGTGGGTTTTTTTGAAAAAGAGAAAATAGTAGCTATTATAAGAGATAGCAGCCAGCAAAAAGCTTTTGATATTGCAAAAGCCTGTATAGATGGTGGCTTAAAGATTGTGGAAATAACTCTTAACACCCCTGGGGCGACTGAAATTATAAGTGATTTAAACAAAAATTATCCTGAGTTGCTTTTTGGAGTTGGTACTGCACTGAATGAAAAGATGGCCGGAGAAGCTATCAAATCAGGTTCAGCTTTTATTGTAGCACCTCATGTAGATGAGGCAATCATAAAGCTATGTAAAGAAGCTGGTATTTCTGTATGTCCCGGTACATCTACTCCAACAGAAATGATGTATGCTGACCGACTTGGTGCAGATATGATTAAAGTATTTCCAATAACAAATCTTGGTGGTCCAGCCTACATTAAGAATGTCAGAGGGCCCCTGCCACACCTTAAATTATTACCTACTGGCGGTGTTGATGTTGATAAAATAAAAGAATACTTTGAAGCTGGTGTCTTTGCCCTGGGTTTATCCGGTGCAATTATCCCGCCTGACGCCAGAAAAAATTGTGATTATGATCTGATAAAAGCTCATATTCAGAGAATTTGTTCAGAGATTAATAACATTAAGGGATCTACTCAAATAAAATGCTAGTAAAATGTAATGAATGAAACTGTTTTAGGTATATCAGCTTTTTACCATGACTCAGCAGCAGCCCTTGTTAGAGAAGGTGAAGTTTTATCCGCAGCTCAAGAGGAGAGATTTACCCGTATTAAACATGATAAATCTTTTCCTGTTAATGCTATTCGTTATTGTCTTGAAAGTACAGATACTGATATAAATGATCTTAATGCAATTGTATTTTATGAGAAGCCAATATTAAAATTTGAAAGGTTAATTGAATCATATTATATTCATTCACCAGAAGGTTTGAGTTCATTTATACCTGCTATTACCTCCTGGATAAAAGAAAAATCATTTATTAAAAAAAATATTATTACTGGTCTAAGAGAAATAGATGATATTGAATCATTGAAAATCAGGAAAAAATTGTTATTTTCAGAGCATCATTTATCTCATGCTGCCAGTGCTTTTTATCCTTCACCTTATAATGATGCTGCAATCCTTACAATGGATGGTGTAGGAGAGTGGGCAACTGTTTCAATATCCAGTGGAAAAGATAATAAAATTACAATGTTAAAAGAGCTTAAATACCCTCATTCACCGGGGTTGCTCTATTCTGCGTTTACTTATTACCTTGGTTTCAGAGTTAATTCAGGAGAATATAAGTTGATGGGCTTGTCACCTTATGGTAATGCTGAATCAAAACGTTTAAAGGTTTACAAACAGAAAATCTATGATTATCTTGTAGATCTGAAAGCTGATGGATCCTTCTTTTTAAATCAAGAATACTTTAATTATTCTACAGGGCTATCTATGATACATAACAAAAAATGGGAACAGTTGTTTGGATTGTCTAAAAGAGAGCCAGAAACTGAAATAACCCTTGAGCATTGTGATATGGCACTTGCAATTCAGCAAGTATTAGAAGATATAGTAATAAAACTTGCTCAAACATCAAAAAATCTCACTGGATGTAGCAATTTATGTATGGCTGGTGGTGTTGCACTCAACTGTGTGGCTAACAGCAAGATAATAAATGAAAATATTTTTAAAAATGTCTGGGTTCAACCAGCCTCGGGTGATGCAGGAGGAGCACTGGGGGCAGCATTTGCTGTTTATTATATGTATTATGGTAATGAAAGAAAGGTATCAACTGATTATGATGCTATGAGAGGTTCATTTTTAGGCCCTCAATACAGTCCTTCTGAGGTTGAGGTTTCACTTATAAAGTATAAACCTGTTTACCAAAGTTATGAAAACCTTGATGAACTAAGCAATACAGTTGCTGAACTTATAGCAAAGGGCAATATTATAGGCTGGTATCAGGGCAAAATGGAATGGGGGCCACGTGCTCTGGGTAATAGAAGTATTATTGCTGACCCTAGAAACCCTGAAATGCAGAAACGACTTAACCTCAATATTAAATATCGTGAAAGTTTCAGGCCTTTTGCCCCTTCTGTTTTACTTGAAGACCTTTCACAATGGTTTAAAACGAATATACCTTCACCTTATATGCTTTTTGTATCAGAGGTTAATGATAAGATTAAAGTGCAGGTACCTTATGATTACTACGATTTGCCAATGAAAGACAGGCTTTATTTTTTAAGATCTGCTGTGCCTGCTATAACACACATTGATTATTCAGCTAGAATTCAAACAGTAGACAAAAATACTAATCCATTATACTGGAAATTGCTTAATGCATTTAAAAAAGAGACAGGCTGCGGTATGGTTATCAATACCAGCTTTAATGTTAGAGGTGAACCGATTGTTTGTACCCCTGAAGATGCCTATCGTTGCTTTATGAATACTGAAATTGACTATCTAGTTGTTGACCGATTTATGTTTGATAAAAAGCTACAACCTGTTTGGAAAGATAAAATGTCATATAAATACGACACAATACTGGATTAAATATGGAAAAAGTCGATCAAATAAAGTCACTTACAGTTATAGCTCTGGCGTTTATAGTTTTATATCTTATATTTAACAATATTATTTTGTTAATTATTGCTGTGGTTTTCCTGTTAATTATACTTAAGGGGGGTCGGTTATCTGAAAAAGTAGCTACAGGCTGGATGAGGTTTGCAGTATTTCTTGGAAACATTAATTCCAGAATTATTCTTACAATTGTTTTTTATCTGATATTGACACCTCTGGGGTTTTTCTACAGGATATTCAACAGAGATGCCTGTGATTCTTTCTTTAAAAAGAATGATAAGTCATATCTATTTGATTCAGAGTGTCTTCCGTCTAAAGAATTCTTTGAACGTCCATGGTAAAATAAATGGCCGGTTTTTGCCGGCCACTGAAGAAATAATTTTTATAATTCTTTGAGAGTTTTATCAATAATATCCAGACCTTTGTCCAGATCTTTTCGGGAAATATTTAGTGCAGGCCTGAATCTTATTGATTTATTACCGCATCCAAGAATAATCATACCGTTTTTATAAGCAGTATTAATGAACTTATCCCTCATTTGTGGTGTATCGAGGTCAAATGCACACATAAGTCCTTTGCCACGAGTATTAAACAGTTTGTCAGAGTAGTTTTTCTGCAAGTCTAACAGTTGATTTAGCAAATATTGGCCCTGTTTAGCCGATTCTTCAATGAGGTTTTCATTTTCAATAATTTCGATATACTTTAGACAGCGTACCATATCAACCAGGTTGCCGCCCCAGGTTGAGTTAAGTCTTGAGCCTTCATGGAATACATTGTCTTTGACCTCGTCTATTCTTGGACCGCAGAGGAATCCACAGACCTGAACCTTTTTGCCGAAGGCAACGCAGTCAGGTTCTATATCAAAATGTTCGTACGCCCACCACAGGCCGGTCATACCCATGCCTGTTTGTACTTCATCAAGGATAAAAAGAGCCTCATTTTCTCTACAGAAATCCTGTAGCCAGCGTAAAAACTCACCTCTAAAATGGTTATCTCCGCCTTCTCCCTGGATTGGTTCCAGAATAATGGCTGCAATATCATCATTGTACCTTTCAAAGGCTTCTTTAATTTCTTTTTTAGACTGTTCTTCAAGTTCTATAACCTGTTTTAAGTTATCTCCTTCAAGTGGAAACTTGATTTTAGGGTTTGTAACTCTAGGCCAGTCAAACTTTGCAAAGTATTTGTATTTTCGTGGATCTGCGGTATTTGTCAGAGAAAGAGTATAACCACTTCTGCCGTGGAAAGCTTCTTTAAAGTGGAGTATTTTGTGTCCTTTTTCTTCTTTGTATCCTTTTTCGAAGTTTTTTCTTACTTTCCAGTCCATTGCGGCTTTAATGGCATTTTCAACTCCTAAGGCACCGCCTGCAACAAAGAAGGTGTATTTAAAATGTTTTTCAACGACAACTTTTTTAAAGAATTCGCTTACAAATTCTGCCATTTCAACGGTATAGAAGTCAGAGTTAGTGACATTATTGATAGCTGCTCGTTGTAGCTTCTTAAGATAATTGCTTTCAAAGAGTGCAGGATGATTATGGCCTACTGGTGCTGAGGCAAACATAGAGAAAAAGTCAAGGTATTCTCTATTATCTTTTGCGTCATAAAGGTATGCCCCTTTGCTTCGTTCTAGATCCATTACTACATCGTAGCCACAGATTTGCATATATCTGGCTAATACGTCATGAACACAGGTTGGAGATATTATTGTCATTTTAAAGCTCCTCTACAAGATAGTTTTACCACCAATTATTACAAACCTCTAACTTAAAAATAGAGTATAGATTCATTGTAAAGCATAAAATTATAAAGTCCATACCCTGAAAACAGTTATATAATAAAAACAGAGCCTTTCTAAATTCTGCATAGCTTTTAATTTTGAGAAATGACAGAAACTATTATCGTCAAATACTTTTAAAATCCTGAAAAATTGATAATCTAGAAGGCGTCTGCATTATCAATTTTATTTTTTGCTGCCTGACAGGTGGCAAAGTTTTTTTTGAGCTATTATAGTGGTGAGTGTATCGTAATATATGGTTTTAAATCTTATTTATGTATAATCTTGAATTTAGAAAGATTTACACTGACCGAAAATTCTGCCTTTGCGGGTGCAGAAATGTTATACAGGAGGAAAACTGGGGATTAAGAATATTTTTAGATGGTAAAATAACTTCTATTGAAGAGGTTTTAGAGATTATTGAAAAATTTGAGTTTGAGGTTAAAGATCTTTCGGCTAAAACAATTGTCTGTAAGTATTGTGGTCATTGTTGTCTTCACGGGCCTGAACTTTCTGAAAAAGAGCTTGAGTATTTGTCTGCTAACTATCCGGAATATAGAGAAGACTACATGCAAATTATATCAGGTAAACCCTGTCAGTTTGGAGGAGAAAATACAGGTCCCTGCAAATTTCCTGAAAATGCAAGACCGTTTCAGTGCCGCATTTTATATTGTGAAGCAAATATAGTTGGATTTGAGTCTATGTATAATTTTTTGGGAGGTTTTTTAGGCTGGACGAGCCTCAATTAAACTTTTAAAGATTGAAGCATCTTTCTAACGTTGTCAAAACCCAGTTCTTTAGCTATTGAATTAGCTGTGCCGGTTGCAATATCTTTTCCACCGCCGTGAACAGGAATAGGGATATTGACAGCCTGAGGTTGTATGCCGATTTTTGTCGCTACATGTGCCGGTATTTTACCTACTAGATGGGTTCCATGATTACCATGACCTTTTGATAGACTTAAATTTAAAGCTTTTGCAACTTTTGATATTTTCCTTAAGTCGAGTACCGCACCCTTGAAGGCAACTTCATCTACTGGAGGCTGTCTTAAAAGCTTATTTGGTTGACCCGGTGCCATTTTTTGAGGATGATTATTATGTGTTATTGGCTTTTCAAAGCCTCTAAATCTCACTTCAGATAGATTGATAGACATATACCACCTTTTTAATCCACTGTTGATTTTATTAACTACTGTTGTAAAACACCTGAAAGGCAAAAGTTGCTATTTTTTATTTAACAATTTAATATTTTTTAAAATCTTATGTTTGAAACTTTTTTTTAGAGAGATAAAATTGAATCTGGTGCAAAGCAAAATTAATCAGGGAAAATAAACCAGTGAGTCATTCTCTAGAAGGCATTTCTAACTATATAAATGTATCTATAGACCGCTTGCGGGGAGAAAAAACCAAGGAAGTACTTCTGTTTTTTCTTCTTTGTGTTGCAATAAACCTGATTGGTGGTATTGATACAGCTTCAAGAAGGCTTTTGTATCTTGATATGCTGGGTACTGCCCTTGCAGGTATTGCTCTTGGCCCGTGGTGGGGTGCCAGTGTTGGTCTTGTGACAAATCTTTTGCTCTATTTTATGCTTCCAGAATCTCCGAGTTTGCTATATTTTGCAGTTGTTAATATACTGGGCGGGCTTTACTGGGGTTATATGTGCAACCTTAAACTGCTCAGGCCTATTGAGGGTATACGCTCTATACAGCGTATTTTTACACTTGATGGTCTGAAAAAGTCTCTTTGGTTTATTTTTATGTCTGGCGGTATTATCCTTTCGATACCGGTTATAATTATTTTAAAGTATGTTCTTGGCTATATTGGTGAAGATGTAGGGCTTGAGCGGTATTTATACTACATTATAACCAATGTTATAGATAAATTGCTCTGTGTGGTTATTGCAACTGTCATTATTTGTAGTTTTTTCCCGGCACTGGCTTCTCATTTGCATAGAGACAAACCCCAGATATCTTATGGAGTGAGTACCCGTTCTATTGTCTGGTTCTGGGGACTTTATCTTGTGCCGTGTGCAATATATTTTATTAAAAAGCCGGGTTTCTGGTATTTATGGCTTTTGCCCTATTTGCTGGCTACTTTTGTTCCGCTTTCTGCAAAAAAGGAGGATGATACCCAGCATAAAAATGATATTGATCTCTCATCTATTACGTATGGTGCTCTTTTCTGGCTGGTTCTGGCCAGTATTGCTACTTTTGTTGAGTTTGTTTATTTTGCGGCAAATAATGTTACACCAAAATATAACATTTATCACACAGCGGGAGAAATTCAGTATAAGCTAATTATTGCAGATGCTTTTTCTCTATCTCTCGTTATAGGCTTAATAGGTATTGTTTTTGCAGTTCTTATTCAGGCAGTTAAACAACGTGAAAATAGAGAAATTATTAAAAAGGTTGAGATGGCTAGAGATAAAATTGCAACAGATATTCATAATGACCCGCTGCAAATGATATCAGTTTTGAGAAGAAAGATATCTACTATGGAAAACCATATAAACAAACTAAAAGATGATATAAATACCATTGGTGCAGAAAAATGTGATAGTGAAATCTTTAAATCTCTTGAAAAAAGAATGAATGAACTAAATAAAACTTTTTCTAACTATTATGCCAGTTATCTACCTGAACTTGATGGCAGTATACGAAGAATTATTAAGCCACTCAGTCAGAAAGATTCTTATGATATTATTCAGGCTGGTTTGATTCAGAAGGTTAAAGATCTGGTTCATGATTTTAAAGAAAGAAACAAATACATATGTATTATTGAGAATATAAATATCACTGAAAATGAACTACCTAAAACACGTTCAGATCGAAATGACTGGCAAATAGAACTTGTTAAGATTCTTAAAGAGATTTTTAATAACATTGAAAAACACTCTCAAGCCTCAAATGTTAAATTAACCTTAACAAGAGTAAATATACGCAATAAAAAAAGGCTGCTTCTTTCTGTTAGTGATGATGGCACCGGTTTTGATCATAATAAAGCTAGGGTAAACCCTGATAGCTTTGGAATTTACGAAATAACAACACGGGCAAAAGAAATTGGTGCTACAATACAATGGGAATACCTTAATCTCCAAAATGCAGATAAAAAAGGCACTATTGTAACTCTTGATATACCTTATGATTATTAATATTGGAGGAAAACAATGACAAGGTTTCTAATCGTTGATGATCACCCGATGGTAAGGAGGGCAACAAAAGAACTTCTTCTTGAAAACTTTCAAGATGCAGAGATTTTAGAGTCAAGCTCCGCCCAGGACTCAATAGAACTGAGCATAAAAGAAAAACCAGATCTTATAATTATGGATATATTCTTTAAAGACCAGAAAATAGATGGCATAACTGCTGTTGAAGAAATAGTAAAGACTTTCAGTGATGCACGTGTAATAATTATTTCAAACGAAGATAACGTTAATTATATCCGCAGGTTGCAGCAGAGCGAAGCAAAACTTGAAGAAAATTTTGGCTATATACTGAAAAATGAACCTGAAGAAAATATTTTAGAAGCCATAAAAACTGTATTAAACGGTGATTTTTATTATAGCAAATCTATTTTCAGGCGATTGATAAGCTCTGACGATATAAGCAAAAACGATTTGCCACCAATGGTACAGCCTCTCAGCGAAGGAGAACTGCACGTTCTTAAAGGAGTTGCAAAAGGTAAAACAAATGAAAAAATAGCTACTGAATTAAATATTTCCAGGCGAACTGTTGATGCAAGACTTTGCTCGGTCTACTCAAAATTGCTGGTTGGAGAAGTAAAAGATGGTGTTATACCAAGGGTTGAAGCTGTTTTAAGAGCAAAGAAGTATGCTATTATTTCAGATGATGATATATCACTTTCTGAAGAATTTTAAAAGACCTTAATGCTAACAATTTAGCGGTTTTATTTATGAATAATCTATAAACTTTTTTTGAACAATTTTGACGCCAGACTTTTATATAGTATACTTTTTGAAGGGTTAGTGAAATCAAAGAAGAACAAAAAATTATGAATATTAGCTATTTAAAAGAATTAACATTACTTATGCTTGCTGTTATTATTACACTGGGTTGTGCTACAGCCTGTGTGCAGCAGGGAAGTAAAGAAATGCCGGCTGAAGCAAAGAAATATTTACCACAGGCCCAGAAATATTGTGCGGATAATAATCTTATGCTTGGAAATTACCTTGGTAAAACTATTATCAGGGCTAAAGATTATGAACCTTCTGCAGGGTCAAAAGAACCAGTTGTTTACGAGTGGAATGTAACCAATAAGAAGTCTAAAGAGAAATTTGTGTTATGGGTTGGCCCTATTATGCCAATGTTTCCCGGTATGAAGCCGCATGTAACACTCGGTAAAGACCGTTATAACATCAAAGGCAAAAAAGTAGAACAGAAAGAAGATAAGTCTGAAAACTAATAATAAAGTCTCAAAGAGCCACCGGCCGGGTGGTTTCTTTTATGGTTTGCCGATAATGCTTAATTTTAAGAATTATCAGAGATTATATCAAATAAAAGTTTTACGATTTCTTCTTTGCCCAGTTTGGTTTTAGCTGAAAAAGCATATATTTCAGTGTTTAGAGTATTTTTATGGTTTAAAATCAGTTTTTTGACTTTGCTTTTGGAGACGTAATCCATCTTGGTGAATACTGTCAGGATGGGTATTTTATAATAATCCAGCCATTCTCTCATTTGAAAGTCATTTTGTTGAATTTCATGGCGACTATCTATGAGTTGTATAGCTCTTATAATTTCTTTACGGTTAAGAAGGTATTCTTCAATGCGTTTTTTCCATTTTTGCTGTTCAGCGGCAGAACGTTTTGCATAGCCATAACCCGGCAGGTCAGTCAGGATAAAGTCTTCGTTAATTTGAAAGAGATTTATCAGTCTTGTTTTACCGGGATGTTTACCGATATAGGCCAGGTTTTTTCTATTACACAGCGTATTAATAAAAGAAGATTTACCTACATTAGACCTTCCTACAATGATAAATTCTGGTAAGTTATTTACCGGTGCATCTTTAATACTCGTGGCACTTGTTAGAAAAGTTGATGTTTTAATTTTAGACATTTAAGTTAGCCTTCTATGAGTTTTAACCAGACTTCTCTTGTTCGTGGGCCGTCAAATTCAGCAAAGTAAATGCCCTGCCATCTGCCAAGCATTATCTTGCCGTTGTCAATGATTATGGTTTCAGAGGGGCCAATCAGACTGGTTTTGGTGTGAGAATCTGAATTACCTTCCATATGTTTAAATTCTTTATAGTTAGGGACAATTTTACCGGTAGCATAAGCGATATCTTCTTGTACGGCCGGGTCATAAGATTCATTAATTGTAATAGCTCCCGTAGTATGAGGGCAATAGACAATACAAATTCCGTTTTTTATTGTGCTTTTTAAAATAGCCTGTCTTACTTGATCCGTGATATCAACCAGCTCGCAACGTTGATGGGTTTTTAAACTAAATTTTTCCATTAATACCTCCTGAGTTTATGAAAAAAGTTTTTTCCTTATAAAACACAAAAAACATCAATTAAGGGGGTTTGATTATTATACTTGAGAAGTTTACAATTTGAAGGGTTATCAGGTGACACCATTTCTGGTTTATATATTATGTCGTTGCAGGTGTTTTTGTGTAAATTCATTTTTTTTCAATTGCTGATTTCTTTACATTTAAAACATTTTACTGGACGACTATACGTATGATCATGGTATATTCTAAAATTAATATACTAAAAATGAAGCAAAGATCAAAGAAAAGGCTGATTATCTCTTGAAAAAATCTGAAATATATAAGTATCCAAGAAATATTCTTATTCCGGTTGTTTTGTTGTTAATTGGAATGGTTGTAGTGTTTGTTGTTTATAAAATGAGCAGTCAGCCGATTGTTGAAACACCTGAACTTAACTCTTCAATTAAGCTGCCAATCAATACCAGAGCAGATTTCAGGATTGATGCCAGTGCTAAGCTTGGTGATGAAGATGAAGAGCAGACAAATGTAAATTTTACAGGTGATAGTGGTCTGAATATAGACATTTCTAATGGTAAAATTATTGTTGAGACACTTGAACTTCAGGCAGAGAAGATAGATTTTCCTGAATATAAACTTGTTACAACACCTGTTACAATTAACCTGAACTCTCAATATCCTTCAACGGGTGAAATTAGACTTGATACAGGAGAGATTGATCTAAGTCTGGATATGATTCTGGCCTTTTCAATACAAAAAGAAAATGGTAAATTTATACCTGTAGATATCAATATGACGGTTCCATTCAGCGGGACTATTGACAGGAATTCTGGTATAATAAAGCTCTCAGGAGAAGCGACAATACCGCCAGATAAACTTCTAACTCCCCTGCCTGTATGTGTTGGAGTAATAGCAACTACGTCTCCACGAGAGGAGCAAAGTGTTGATGATAAGTAGGAATTAGGTGATATGGATATGCAAACACTAGAAAAGAAACTTATTAGAACGCATTGGTGTACTGATTTAACAAAAGAAAATACAGGAATGACTATAACTGTAGCCGGTTGGGTCTCTACTATCAGAGATCTAGGAGGGGTTACATTTGTAGAACTAAGAGATAGATCAGGTTTATTTCAACTTGTAGGTGATCCTTCAAAAAACCCCGATGTTCATAAGGTTCTTTCGTCTCTAAAAAGTGAGTATGTAATAACAGCAACAGGTATTCTTTCTGAAAGACCTGAAGATACATACAATCCAAATCATCAAACCGGTGATATTGAAATGATACCGGAGTCTGTTGAGATTCTCAGTAAGTCTAAAACCCCGCCATTTGTCATGGATGATGATTCAGAAGTTAATGAAGACCTTAGAATGAGATACAGATATCTTGATCTTCGTAGGCCAAGAGCCCTGAATAATATGATATTAAGGCATAGAATTACTTCAACAATCCGCAATTATCTTAATAAAAACCAGTTTCTTGATGTTGAAACACCTGTGCTTGTTAAGGCAACACCTGAAGGTGCAAGAGATTATCTGGTCCCAAGCAGAAATTACCCCGGTAAGTGGTTTGCATTACCCCAGTCACCACAGCTTTTCAAGCAAATATTGATGATTTCTGGCATTGAAAGATATTACCAGATTGCCCGCTGCTTCAGGGATGAAGACCTAAGAGCCGATAGACAGCCTGAATTTACGCAGGTTGACATAGAAATGTCTTTTGTAACTCAGGATGAAATACTGGCACTTACAGAAGGACTGATTGAAGATATCTTTCAACTGACAGGTATTGAGCTCTCGACACCTTTCCCATGCCTTACTTATCAAGAAGCTATGGAAACTTATGGCTCTGATAAGCCTGATATAAGGTTTGATCTGACATTGATCAATGTAACAGATATAATGGAAAACTCTAATTTTGCTGCTTTTGCAGATGAAATTAAAAAAGGTGGAGAAGTAAGAGCCCTTAAAGTACCCGGCATTTCCGAATATAGCAGAAAAGAAATGGACGATATAAGAAATCTGGCTATCTCTTTTGGGGCAAAAGGCCTTGCCTGGATTACATATCTGCCTGATGGAACCTATAAATCACCTCTGGGTAAATATTTAACTGAAGATGAACTTAATAATATTAAAGAAAGAAGCGATGCCCGGCCAGGAGATGTGGTCTTTTTCGTATGTGATAAGCCCCGGGTGGTTTTTGATGTTCTGGGCAGATTGAGGTTACATTTTGGTAAAAAACTCAATCTAATTGACTATAAAGCCCACAAGCTTGTCTGGATTCTTGATTTCCCTATGTTTGAATGGAATAACGATGAAAATAGACTCGAAGCTATGCACCATCCATTTACATCACCAAATATTGAGGATCTCTATACCCTTGAATCAGAACCTCTTCAGGTAAGAGCTCTGGCACATGACCTTGTATACAACGGTGTTGAAATAGGTGGCGGCTCTATCAGGATCCACTCAAGCGATCTTCAGAAGAAAATATTAAATATTCTCGGTTTCTCAGACGCAGAAGCAAATGAAAAATTTGGCTTTCTACTTGAAGCCCTTGAATATGGAGCACCTCCGCATGGCGGGCTGGCCCTGGGGCTTGATAGAATAGTTGCACTTCTTGCTGGTGAAAATTCTATAAGAGAGGTTATTGCATTTCCTAAAAACAGTCAGGCCCGCTGCCTGATGAGTGATGCACCGGCAGAAGTTTCAGAAGAGCAGCTAAGAGAGTTGAAAATAAAGCAAATTTTGCCACCTAAAGATAAAAAATAACCTGTTATGATTAAATTAACCGGAATAAATAAAATGTATTTAGGAGAAGATCTCCTGAAAGACATAAGCTGGCACATGAAACCTGGCGAAAAAATAGGCTTAATAGGCCCAAATGGTACAGGTAAGACTACCCAGCTTAGAATCATTTGTGGTCATGAAGAACCTGACAGTGGAGAAGTTTATGTAGCTCCTGGTACAAGAATTGGATACCTCTCACAGGAGCCTATTGTCAATCCTGAAAATACTTTAAACGAAGAAATGTATTCTGTATTCAAAAATTTACTGGAAGTTGAGCAGCAAATTAAAGATATACAAAAGCAATTGCCATCTGTTACAGACGAAAAAGTACTGGATTCTGAACTAAAACAACTTTCTGATCTCCAGGAATATTTTGAAACCAACGATGGTTTTGCTATAGATGCCAGAATCGGGCAGGTTATATCAGGTTTAAGGTTTTCAGAAGAAGATCGAAACAGACATATTAAAACCTTTAGCGGTGGATGGCAAATGCGTATTTCTATAGCCAAGCTGCTTTTACAGTCTCCGGATCTTTTGTTACTTGATGAACCTACTAACCACCTTGATATCAGGGCGATAGAATGGCTGGAAAGTTATCTGGCTAACTATAAGGGCGGGTTTATAATTGTTTCACACGATAGACAGTTTCTCGATAAAACAGTTAATCGCATTATTGAAATGGATGGCCCCCGTGTTACGCTTTTCTGGACTAACTATACCGGGTATCTTGAAGAAAAAGAAAAGCAATATGAACTTCAATTAGCTGCTTATAACCATCAACAAAAAAAATTAGCCAGAGATAAAGCATTTATTGACAAATTTAGAGCAAGTGCAGCCAGAAGTTCACAGGCTAAAAGCAGAGAAAAACAACTTGAAAAGCTTGATTTAATTGAGCCTCCACGCAAAACACGTGAGATTAAATTCTGGTTTCCAGCAGGAATTAAGAGCGAAGAAGAGGTTTTAAAGATCAAGCACCTCTATAAAGCTTACGATGAACAGATTATATTCAATGATCTTAACCTTATAATTACCAGAAAAGACAAAATAGCCCTCATAGGTTCCAATGGATCAGGCAAGACAACACTCTTAAGAGTTATTATGGAACTCGATAAAGACTATAAAGGAAAACTAAAATTTGGACAACTCGTAAAACCAATGTATTTCAATCAGCACGAAGCACGCAGTCTCTCTGGTGCTAAAACTGTCTTCGAAGAGCTTCATGATAGTGCTCCATCGTGCACTAATGAGCATATAAGAACAATTTTGGGTCGGTTTGGTATTACAGGTGATAATGTTTTAAAATGCCTTGATGACCTGAGTGGCGGAGAAAAAGCCCGGCTGGCTCTTGCAAAAATGCTTACTGCCGGTGCTAACTTTTTAATTTTTGATGAACCAACAAACCACCTTGATATACCAGCTAAAGAAGCTCTTGAACAGGCTTTAACTCAGTTTGAAGGTACTGTTATAGTAGTTACACACGACAGAAAGCTTATTGATAACTTTGCAAACAAAATACTCGAAATTGAAAACCAGAATATAACAGTTTATCCCGGCAATTATAGTTATTATCGCCTGAAAAAAGAAAAAGAAGAAGTTGAAAAAGATTATACCGTAAACAATGCCTGCCAGAAAGAAAAAAAATCAGAATTAAAAAAAGAAATTAAAGATAAAATCAAAAAAAAATCACCAAAAAATATAGAAAAAGAAATTGCAAAAAAAGAAAAAGATATTATGGAAATGGAAGAAAAAGTTGGTCAGCTTGAAGAAAGACTTGCAAAACCTGAGTTTTATCAATCTTCTCCTGATGAATTTGTTAAGCTTTCTGAAGAGCTTGAATTAATGAAAGAGAAGCTCTGTATTTATAATGAAGAGTGGGAAACGCTTATAGATTTACTTGAAGAAACCCTAAAAACAAGAGTTTAAGTATATCTCTCTGTGTAAAGTGTTGAAAATAAATTGTTACAGATAGAATGCACCCTGAAAGTGTTAATTACTAGACAATAAGAGCATTTAAGGCTTCATCAAGGTCTTTTGATGTGTTTACAGGAGTTAATGTAATGTCTAAATATTCTTCTTTGCCTGAATCGATAAATCTTTTTGCTTTTTCAAGGTATATTTGTTTGACTTTTGCCAGTTGTTCTTCGTTGTTTGGATCAATATTCCAGGCACTCCAGAGCTGGTGTGCAATACCAAGGTTGTAGCTGAAGGTTTTGTTTTCTTTGACATCTTCAATACTGAATAATACTTTATGAGATAGATCATCTATAAGGTCTGGAGCATCACCATTAATGACATATTGTTTTCCACCGGTGTTATATTCAATATTATCAAACATTTTTCATCCTTCCTGATTGCTATTATTTAAGTTATACCTTTGTCTTATTGAGAATGAGTGAATTAAGCATTGAAATGAGTGTAGCCTGCGGGTTAACATAACCCTTAAGCATATTTTTAGTAGTTTCTATTGTTTTAATCTGGTTTATAAGCTGTGAATAAAAAGATCCAGAGTTTATGGTATTTTTTAATTGCCGGTAATAAATAATTTGAATATATTCTACAAGGTTCTCTATGGATATTCCTTCAGTTTTAGCATAGTCAATAAGTTTTTTTGCAGTGTTTATAGAATCAAGTTCATTTTTAGGTGGCAGATAAGAGCTGATTTCCTGAAGATATTCTTCGGGTTCAACGATAATATCTCTTGCTCTGAGCAAAGGGATCACCTGACAGCGTGAAACAATTGTGCTGAGCATATCATCAGTATCTTTTGTAATAAAGATAAACATTACATTGCCTGGTGGCTCTTCGATTGTTTTTAAGAGAATATTGGCTGTTTCAGAGGGGAAAGAATAGTAATTCAGGTGCATAGGTACCCAGTGTTCTCTTCCTTCAGTATTTTCAGGAGGGTTAACCCGACCCAAAAATCCTGCCCAGAGTTGATCTCTAACATCAGCTGGTAGTTTTTCGTCTTTTGCGCCCATAAAGATAATTACCCTATGATACTTTGAAGTGCTGATAAGCTCTTTCTGGATTAGGGCAGCCTGATTAACCTTAATAATGTTTTTTGTCCGGGTAATGTTACCATCTTTATTCTCATTTTTTGAGGGCAAGAAATCAACAGGGCTAATTGTAATTATTGCCGGGTGGGAATTATTGTTGATCCATTTACAGTCTGTGCAGCTGTTACAGGGTATATCATCAACAGCATTCTGACAATTCAGTATTTTTGCGATATTTAATGCAAAATAATACTGAACAATTGCCTGTGCCTGTGTAAACATATAAGCCTGTGCCAGCTTATTAGTTTTAATAGCTGCACTAAATAGCTTTGAGGCAAATGGCTGTTCTATTTTTAGCTGTTCACTGAACATTTAGGTTTCCTATAGTGTCATAAGTATTTCCAGAGCAAGTTCTGCTTTTAGCTGGCCTGTTTTAATCTTATTTTCGTATTGTGTAAGCTGTTCTCTCAGGTGAGATAGCCTTTCTTCTGGTATATGTTTTATCTTATAGATGGCGTTTTTAATTACAAATGGGTGTATTCCAAGTTTTTGGGGTAGTTGTGTAGATGTATTGCCGTATTTCAGTTCCAGTTTAATGTGAAGCCACTGTGTCAGAAGTGTCTGTAGTGAGGCAATAAGTTTTACTGGATGGTCTTTATCCAGGATTTTTTCCAGTTCTTTTAAGGCATCATGTGTGTTTCCATAAACCCATTTTTCGAGAAGGTTAAATACATTGTCAAAACCAGAACAGAGAAGCATTACATGTTCCTTTTTAATGGTTTTACCTTCTCCTGCATAGGTAGCAAGTTTATTGAGTTCAGAGTTAAGCTTTCTTAATTCAGGGCCTGTATTTTCAAAAAGGGCTTTTGCGGCTTGCTGTTCTATTTTTACATTCATTTCTCTGGCTGCATCAATAATCCAGTCTGTTACTTTTTTTTCATCCCAGCTTTTAAAAGAATCAAATTGTTGAATAACAGCGTGTTTTATAAATGTTTTAGTAGTTTTTAATGTTTTATCTATTTTCTTTTTTGAGTTTCTGGGAAATTCAACGACAAAAAGCAGGTTAATTCTGTCTGGTAGTTCAGGTATTAGTTCTAAAAGTTCTTTGACATCTCTATCAGAGGATGCAGGAGTACTGGTATCTTCTTCGGTATCTTTTTTTCTGGATTTTTTAGAAAAAATATTTAAATTTCGAACTTCAATGAGAACATCGCCAAAACCCATAGGTAAAGTATTTAGTGCTTCATTAAGAGTTCTTAACTCTGGTTTGTCAAGTTTTTTATGATTAAATGTTGCCCAATCAGGGTCCAATATTTTATTTCTTAGCTTTTTAACAGCTAATTCTATTGCAAATTCTTCTTCTCCCCAGTATAAATAAGTTGGCATAATTTTTTTTCCCGGGTAAAATAGAGTATCAATGATCATACAACAAAAATTTAAGTATCGATACCCTTTTTATAAGAGTGTTAAGCTGCTCTAAAAGTCAACCGGTAAAACCAATAAACTTATTGAGGATTAGCAGATGTCAGGTTTAATAGCCTTATTAACAGATTTTGGCCTTAAAGATCCTTTTGTTGGAGTCATGAAAGGGGTGATATATGGTATAGCACCTGATATCAGAGTAATAGATATAACACATTCTATCAATCCTCAAGATATAAAAAGTGCAGCCTGGGTTCTGGCAACAAGTTATAGCTATTTTCCGGAAAATACGATATTTGTTTGTGTTGTTGATCCAGGTGTTGGTGGTATCAGGGATATAGTTCTGGTGAAAACCTGCATGCACTACTTTTTAGCTCCTGATAATGGGATTCTTTCTTACATACTTAAAAATGATACTATTGATGAGGTAATAAAGCTTGATAACAAGGATTTCTGGCTTGATAATATCAGCAATACATTTCACGGACGTGATATTTTTGCTCCGGTTGCGGCTTTTCTGTCGCAGAAAAATTATGATGTTAATATATTTGGATCCAAAAAACCACAGGAAGAGCTTGTTAAATTAGATCTAAAATCTCCTGAATATTTAAAGAACTCTATAACAGGTTCTGTTGTATATATAGATAACTTTGGAAACCTTATTACAGACATACCTGGTAGCTGGATTGCTGATAATAAAATACTAACAACTATTAATGATGTTAAAATTAAAGGACTAAAAAATGCTTATGGTGCTGTTGAATCTGGAGAGCTATTGATACTTATAGGTTCACATAATTGTATTGAAATTTCTGCTCGAAATGACAGTGCAGCAGCTTTTTTGAAAGTTGAAACTGGCCAGAAAGTGCGAATAGATCTTTTAGATGATTTTTGATTTAAACTTGTGATATATTATATTTTGAGGAAGATTTTTGTCGGGTGTAAATTCAACAATGAATAAAAAAATAATTTTGTTTTTGACATTTTTATTGCTTTTAGCACCATTTGCAATGGCAGGTGAAGTAAGTAGAAATGATGTGCAGGTTTTTTTTCTGCAATCACCTAAGAATGCTGTTTATTCATCCGGCTGGCACAAACATTTTTTAAATAAGAAGGTTCAATGGACGGGATCAATCTTTTCTATTCAGTACCAAAAGGACTTTAACAGAACTGAAGTTACCCTGAAAATCTTACCAGGAACAATGATGTATGATACTATTGTCTATGTACCCGGTAATATTTCTGAGAAATTTGAGCCAGGAGAAGAGGTAGCCTTTTCCGGGTCTATAACACGAGGTGTTGATATGCTCGGAGTCAAAGAAGTTCAAGTTCATGTTGGCCGCAACCTTGGTGATCGCTTCGGTAATTATGTTTTTTCTGAACAGGGTATGGTTAACGTCCATTTTCTTAAGCCAGAACAAGAATAGAGTAGCGGTAAGTCTTAAAATTAAAGGCCTTTCAGTTTAAGGTCTTTAGAAAAGTGACATCTGGCAAAATGACCGGGTGCTTTTTCTTCCAGTACAGGTTCTTCAATCATACATTTGGCCTGCACATAACGGCATCTGGTATGAAATTTACAGCCAGGTGGCGGGTTTTCAGGTGATGGGACATCACCTTCAAGTAAAATCCTATTGGAACGATCCAGCCGTGGGTCCGGGATGGGGATAGCACTGAGTAAAGCTTCGGTATAAGGATGCATTGGGTTTTTATAGAGATTTTCTCCCGTAGCAAGCTCAACGATATAACCCAGGTACATAACTGCTACACGGTCACTTACATACTGAACAACACTTAAATTATGTGAAATGAAAAGGTATGTCAGATCTAATTCTCTTTTAAGATCCTCCATCAGGTTAATAATCTGTGCTTGAATGCTGACATCAAGAGCACTTACTGGTTCATCAGCAACAATAAACCGGGGATCAAGAGCAAGGGCCCTTGCAATGCCTATACGCTGTCTTTGTCCGCCAGAAAACTCGTGAGGAAAACGTTCTGCCATATAGGAGGCAATGCCTACCATATCCATCAGTTCTTTTACTCGCTGTTCGATTTTCCCCTTATGGCATATTTTATGAATGATAAGGGGCTCTGCGATAATGTCTTTAATGCTCATTCTTGGGTCAAGGCTGGCAAAAGGGTTTTGAAAGATAATCTGCATTTTCCTTCTGATACTTTTAAGTTCTTGTTTTTGAGAATGGAAGATATTTTTTCCATCCAGTAAAACCTGACCTTCGCTTGGTTTAAGAAGATTTAATATACAGCGCCCAGCCGTTGACTTGCCACAACCGGATTCACCCACAAGACCAAGTGTTTCACCCTTATATATATCAAAATTTATATTATTAACTGCCTTAACATAGCCGACAGTCTTATTAAAAAACCCTTTTTTAACAGGAAAATGCTTTGTCAGGTTCTTTATTTTTAGAAGTGGTTCTTTTTTCTTGTTCATTTTTTTGACCCTTTACCTACTGAATCATATTATAAATGTTCGAGAAGATAAAGGATAAAGCATCAATTGTAGTTTTTACCTCTCCGTGGCAAACTGCAAAATGCCTGTTAAAAGTAAGGTCAGGCTGTTTTGTTTTCTAATATGTCTGTAAATGCTATAGCTTTAAGTTTTTCAATATCTGGTAATTCTCTGATATCACGGCCTCTAGTGTAGTCTTCAACCACTTTCTTAATTACTGGTAATATATCTTTTTTAAAACTTACATTATCTTTGGATTTAAAGCCAGCTGCGTTTTTATGTCCGCCACCACTGCCATACTGTGGTTCTAGGGCATTAATAACTTTTAATGCAAGGTTATTGCAGAATACATGGCCATTCTGATACATTTCTCCATTGTAGGTATCATAACCATAGGATCTTGCAGCAAGGTAAGTATTTTTACCGCTTTTGTTTGCAATTATCCATATGCCGCTATTATTGTCATTCATTAGCTTTTCAGCCATCTCCGATTTAAATATTCTGTAGACGACATTTCCTTTGAGCCATTTTTCAGGGGCCTCTTTGGCCATTTTATTCAGTGCTGAGTATTTATGGATATATATATATCCCATAGGGTCATTTTTAGTTGGTGTTTTCACCTCTATACCATCTACTTTTTCTTTCCCATCAATTATATTTCTAATTTTATGGATTAAAGCCTGGTCAAGGACAGGCATAGATACGCATTTTGTTGTATCAATTTCTTCTTTTGGTATATCACAGTTATTAATAAGCCAGTCAAAGTCATATCGAGTTTTGCTTATTTGTTTTCCTGTTTTGTCAGTTACTTTATCGTAAGATAGCCTGTTAAAGCGGGTTTTGTCAACTTCTCCTTTTGGGTGGGTTGTGCCTCCTGCATCGGTAATGATTCCTGTTGCAACTGATAGTCTATAGTTATGGTTAAAATTAGGGTTGTAACCTGGTATTGATCTTTTTTTAGATTCTTTGACAAGCTCTTGATCCAGTTCTGAAACCATCTCAGCAGCTGAGGCTCTTAATTCTCTCCAGTATAAAACGTTATCTTCTTTTATGCCTCTGCTTTTAAGTTGTTTTAGCCACATGTCGTAGTTTGTAGGTCCTTTTTTATCGTCGGAGTGGTGATCAATGATAATTATCTTTTTGGGACTTGTTTTACAGATTAGATCGAGCATTTTGTTAGTATTATGATTTTTGTTCTCATTAAGTAAAGCAGGTTCACCAGTATCTGTAATAACAGCTATATCAGATTTTTTAATAGATTCAAGGTGTTCAGGTTTTTGAATGTAGTCATTGGCTTTAAGGGCCGGGTCAGGTGAGGGTAGATATTGAAACGATTTTTTAGGTCGAAAGTCAATAACAGAATGAACTTGTTTGCCCATGCTTTCTAAAATGCCGGCAATACCAAGGTTTGAGCCATATGCATCACCATCAGGATAGCTATGTGAAGTGACAATAGCTACTTTATTATTAGGATCTGTTAATACATCAAGTATCTTAGTCTCTATTTCTGTTAGATGCTTTGACCAGCCAAAACTTATAAGGTTGTTTCCTGGAAGAGTTTTTCCGAAAAGCACTTTAGCAAGTTGTTTTTTTGCGTTAGACTGATCAACAGCTTTTTTTGCTGGTTTATGGTGTATATTATTTCTGTAATTGTAGTTATTTGTAATATTTGTAATCACTCAATCCCCCTGATGTTTTCTCTTTATTTAATTATTATAGTTGAATATTTTATTTTAGAGACGTATTGCTTAATTTTGAAACCAGGAAGTTTTTAGATAAGCAAAGCCTTTAACATTAAATCAAAACCAGTAAAGATAATTTTGTGATAGCAAATGAAAAAAAAGTTTTTTTGTCAGAAATAAATTGTAAGACACATATAAATTATAATTTTTCAAAATTCTAAAATTCTGACTGCAAATAAAATAAGCATTCTTTAAAAAGCTTTATTCTTAACATACAAAACCTTTTAAGATTATGAATCTAAGTTTCAATAATCATTGAAATTATTTACTTGTTAATTTATTCTAAAAGTCTTTTGCCTGTTGACAATACAAATTTACAGGTAATATTCAGTAAGAATTTGATTTAAATTTCGTCATGTTTAGAGTAAACTTTCAGGTAAACTCATGACTTTCGGGAAAAAGATAAACCCTAACGTTAACGTAAATGTTATGCTAAAATAAATAATAATCATTCTTAAAATTCCAGAGGAGAATAATATATGTGGAACTATACAGAGAAAGTTAAAGAATACTATCGAGAGCCCAAAAATGTTGGTGAAATCGAAAATGCAGATGCAACAGGCGAAGTAGGTAGTCTTGCCTGTGGTGATAGTATGAAGCTTACTCTCAAAATCGAAAATGGCAAAGTTGTTGATGCAAAGTTTTTAACGTTTGGATGTGGGTCTGCTGTAGCATCAGCAAGTGCTCTTACAGAGATGATCATTGGTAAAACTGTTGAAGAAGCTAAAAAAATTACCAATCAGGATATTGTAAGGTATCTTGGTGGATTGCCAGATGAAAAAATGCACTGTTCTGTTATGGGTCAAGAAGCTCTGGAAGCCGCTTTTGATGATTATGAAGGTAAAGACCCTAATGGTAAAGATATAAGGGATCCTATTATCTGTAAATGCTTTGGTGTAAAAGAATCTACGATTAGAGAAGTAATAAGAGAAAACAATCTAACCTCTATTGAAGAAGTTACTAATTATAGCAAAGCCGGTGGTGGCTGCGGTATGTGTGATAAAGATATTGCTAAAATACTTTCAGAAGAAAGAAACGTCGAACCTGTTAGACCTAAAGCACTTTCAAATCTAACTAAAGTTCAGCAAATCATGGTTGTTAATGACATAATGGAAAAGTATGTGGCTGTTGAACTAAGAAAAGATAATGGAGATATAGAACTTGTAGATATTGAACTCCCTGAAATATTTGTTAAGCTTAAAGGTGCCTGTCAGGGATGCCGCAGTAGCCAGATTACACTCAAAAATTTCGTAGAGTTTACCCTTAAAGAGCATATTAGAGACGAAATTGAAATTATTGAAGTTACAGAATAGCCCGGAGAAACAGTATGGATAAATCTCAAAATGTTATATATGCTGATAATAATGCAACAACAAAGATAGATGAACGTGTTCTTGAAGTAATGATGCCTTATTTGACAGATGAGTATGGAAATCCTTCAAGTATGCATGATTTCGGAGGACGTGTTGCAAGTGCTGTTGATAAGGCCCGGGAACAGGTTGCAAACTCTCTGGGTGCAATATCCTCAGAGATTTTTTTTACTAGCTGTGGCTCTGAAAGTAACAATATGGCACTGCGAAGCATTCTTGAAACTATGCCAGAAAAGCGTCATGTCATTACAACAAGGGTTGAACATCCCTGCGTACTGAATGTTGTTAAATGGCTTGAAAGAGAGCAACACTACAAAGCTGTATACCTGGGGGTCGACAACAAGGGAAACCTTAATATGGAAGAATTAAAGGCATCTATAACTCCTAAGACTGCTATGGTTAGCATTATGTGGGCAAATAATGAGACAGGTGTCCTTTTCCCTGTTGAAGATATTGCCCGTATGATAAAGGAAAAGAACCCCCATACAATTGTACATGTTGATGGGGTACAGGCTCTGGGCAAAATACCTGTTAATATGAAGAATAATTACATCGATATGCTCAGTATTTCAGGACATAAAGTTCATGCTCCTAAAGGTATTGGTGCTCTATACGTCAGAAGAGGAACTCCGGTAGTGCCCTTTATAATTGGTGGCCATCAGGAAAGAGGAAAAAGGGCTGGAACTGAAAATGTTGCCTTTATTGCAGGTCTGGGCAAAGCCTGTGAACTGGCTAATGAAAGCCTGAACGACGAATTAATAAGAGTAAAATCCATGAGAGATAGACTTGAAGAGGCTATTCTTACCAATGTTCACAATGCAAGATTAAATGGAGACAGTGAAAACAGGGTTTCTAATACATCAAACATCAGTTTTGAATATATAGAAGGTGAGTTGATATTGCTGCACCTTAGTGATACAGGTATTTGTGCGAGTTCAGGCAGTGCATGTACCAGTGGTAGCCTGGAACCCAGTCATGTCCTGAGAGCAATGGGTGTTCCTTTTACGGCTATTCATGGTAGTGTACGCTTTAGCTTCAGTCGTTTTAATACAAATGATGAAGTTGACTATATTATTGATCAGTTACCGGGTATTATACAAAAATTGTCGAATATATCGCCTTATCGCAGGGAAATAGAGAAATTGCGTGTTGAATGTAAAAATATGACAGGTATTCCACAAAGTGTTTAGTTGTCAGAAACCTTTGTGAAAAACTTTGAGTTTTTTTTGATTATTGTAAAGATGAAGTCATTTTGTAAAAATTGTTTTATAATAGTAAAAGTTGTTAGCAAAGAAAAACAAGAGTGGAAAAGATTATGAGCTTTGATCACAGGGAAATTGTTATCTGGTTTTCAAAAATGATTGCAACGGTTATAAACTGGTGTATTATGATAGTAGCAATTATAGCTGTTGGCGTTGTTATCTGGGGCTTTTATATATTTATCTTTAAACCCTATAAGCCTGGAGAAGAACCCTATAGAGACTGGATTAGAGGCAAAAAGAAGCCTGCACAGAGTTCGTATGTATTGCCTTATGATGTTAATAATTTCTATACACCCCTTAAATATTTAAGTTAAGCTGTTGCGATAGCCATTTATGTCTTTATTTGATATTTTAGAAGATCAAAATAAGCAGCATCCTCTTGCTGACAGGATGAGGCCTGCTAACCTTGAATATTTTTACGGGCAGGAAAAGGTTATAGGTAATAATACTGCCTTAAGGAAGATTATAGAATCCAGAAAAGTCTCATCAATGATATTCTGGGGGCCACCAGGTTGCGGTAAAACGACTCTTGCACGTATTATTGCTAACATTACTGATAGCCATTTTAAAGAATTATCAGCTGTTACATCGGGCATAAAAGACTTAAGAGAAATTATAGCTGAAGTAAAAGATAATCTGAAGTATTCAAAAGTCAAAACCATAGTTTTTATAGATGAAATTCATCGCTATAACAAAGCCCAGCAAGATGCTATCTTGCCTCATGTTGAAAATGGAACCATTACACTTATTGGAGCCACAACAGAAAACCCGTCTTTTGAGATTATACCAGCTCTTCGATCAAGGGTTCAGATTATTAAGCTTGAAAAACTTGACTATAATGATCTTAGAAAGATTATTGATCAAGCCATTAAAGATAAAACAAAAGGCCTTGGCTCTGAAAATGTCACAATAACTGAAGAAAGCATAGATTATCTTATACAATACTCTTATGGTGATGCCAGATTCGTTCTAAACATGCTTGAATCAGCTACAAAAGTCTTTTCAGAGGATCAACAACCGAAGATTACCGTTGAATTACTGAAGGATATAATGCAGAATACGGCTATTTTCTATGATAAAGCCTCTCAAGAACATTATGACCACCTGTCAGCTTTTCAGAAAAGCCTCAGAGGATCTGATGCGGATGCAGCTATTTACTGGCTGGCCAAGATGATTGCAGGTGGTGAAGATCCTAAAACTATTGCCAGAAGACTACTTGTATGTGCTTCAGAAGATGTTGGCAATGCTGATCCGATTGCTTTTCTGGTTGCAAATGCTGCTTTTGAAGCTGTTCAAAAACTTGGACTCCCTGAAGCCAGGATTCCTCTTGCACAGGCTACTATTTATGTGGCAACAGCTCCTAAAAGTAATGCTGCCATTTGTGCTATAGATAAGGCCTTAAATGATGTTCAGTCAGGTAAATCTTTTCCAGTTCCTCTTCATCTTAAAGATGCCCACTATAAAGATGCTTCAAAGTATGGCCATGGTACAGAATATATCTATACACACAATAATCCTGAAGTTGAGCAGCAATTCTTACCGGATGAGCTAAAAAATGTTAGATACTATTTTCCTGAGTCTCCTGAGTAAAAAGAAAGATTGAAAAGAGAAACTAATTTATCTGAATCTACCTGATGTTTCAAATATTTTTCTGCTTTCAACTAGAGATATATTTTTAAAGGCGCACATGCCTTCTTCAGAAAGTACGCCAATACTCTTAAGTTTATTTCTAAAAGTTTCATTAAGCTCTTCTGGGTGCACATAAAGCGCACAGGTATGGTCGCATTTCTTTTCATTTTTAAACGGACAGGTTTTAATTATTTCTTCCATTTTTCTACCCTTTATAAAAAGACCATTGAATGCCTTATGGGCTTATTTTTATTTGCTATACAGGACTTTTTCGGTTTAAATACTTTAAATCTTAACTCCAGGCCCTGAATTCAGGTTATGCTTTGGTCTAATAAAATTAAACCATATATTACAAAAGTATGCTAATTGTTAGCATTCGTTTACAAAAACAGTGTTTTCAGGCTTCCAGAGAAAGATATAAAGTTTTTTACCTCTTCTAAGATTACCTGATATAATGGTTTTTATGAAAAGAATATCAGCAATAGTTCTTGTCGCCGGGCTTTCTAGCCGAATGGGTAAATTTAAACCACTGCTGCCTTATCAGGGCAGGTCTGTTATAAGGAGTGTTGTTGAGAAATTAACCAATACATATGTAGAAGAAATTATTGTAATTACAGGTCATAATGCAGACCTTATCAAAGCTGAATTGTCTAACTGTGACGTAAAAATCAGGTACAATAAACATTATAAAGAGGGTATGCATACCTCGGTGATGGCCGGTGTAGCTTCTATTTCAGAATTTGCAGAAGGTTTTATGATTGTACTTGGTGATCAGCCCCAGTTATCAACTATTTTAGTGAATAAACTAATCAAGCTTGCTGAAAAATCTAATAAAGGCATTCTGGTACCGTCTTATTCTAACAGGAGAGGGCATCCTGTTCTTTTTGATATTAAATATCGTGAGGCAGCCAGTTGTCTTGATCCTGAAAAGGGTCTTAAAAAGCTAATAATAGAATATGAAGGTGATATAGAATATATTATAGCTACTAATGATAATGTCCTTATAGATATAGATACCCCTGAAGACTATCAAAATTTGCTAAAAAACGCCCGGGATGATTGATTTATAAAGAGCGCAGTTTTTCCTGTGCTTATTTGTTTGAAATTATAATTTTTACAGCAATATTTAAATGATACTCTTTCTTTGACATTATTCTTAATAACCTGTCGAAAGTGCTTAATATTATGCAGTGATAATGATAGTATAAGTATTAAAATGCATTCAATAAAGTATATCAAAATAAAAGGCTGTCAGGTGTTTCGCCGGGCGCAGCCCGGCGAAACACCTTCCATAATTTTCTGAGACCTGATAGTCTTGAATGCAAATTATTATAAGGTGTTATGGAGTTATTTTTTGGAGATCACAACAATGGCTAAAAAAGTGGTACTGGCATACTCAGGTGGATTGGATACCTCTATTATCATTCCATGGCTGAAAGAGAATTATGATTGTGAAGTTATTGCCTATATTGCTGATGTTGGTCAGGATGAAGATTTAAAAGCTGTCGAGCAGAAGGCAATTGCATCAGGTGCGTCTGAAGCATACACCTATGACCTGAAAGAAGAGTTTGTTACAGACTTTGCGTATCAATATTTAAAAACAAGCGGTCTTTATGAAAAGACCTATTTGCTTGGTACAGCTCTTTCACGACCACTTATAGCCAGGAAACAGATTGAACTTGCTGAAGAAGTGGGTGCTGATGCAGTGTCTCACGGCGCTACAGGCAAAGGTAATGACCAGGTAAGGTTTGAAATTACCTATAAAGTATTCAGTCCGGGTATTGAAATCATTGCTCCATGGAGAATCTGGAATATTAAGTCTCGTTCTGAATCCATAGAATACGCCAGGGCAAGGAATATACCGGTAACAGCAACGGTTGAAAAGCCTTATTCAATGGATCAAAATCTGTGGCATGTTAGCTACGAAGGAGGCATACTGGAAGATCCGTGGTTCGAGCCTGATAACTCAATGTTTCTAACTACTGTAGCTCCTGAAGATGCTCCAGACAAGCCAGAATATGTTGAGATTGCTTTTGAAAAAGGTATACCAGTTGAGTTAAACGGTGAAAGGAAGGATCCTGTTGCCATGATTACTGAGCTAAACAGAATTGCCGGTAAAAATGGTGTTGGAAGGGTCGATATGGTTGAAAACAGACTGGTTGGCATTAAATCCAGAGGGGTTTATGAAACCCCGGCAGGCACTGTTCTCTATTATGCGCATATTGCTCTTGAGTCTATTACACTTGATAGAGACCTCTTGATGTATAAATCAATGCTCTCAGAAAAGTATGCAGAACTTGTCTATAATGGACTCTGGTATTCACCGCTTAAAACAGCTCTTGATTCATTCATGGATGTCAGCCAGAGCAACGTTAGCGGTAGAGTAAGAATGAAACTCTATAAAGGTAACTGCTCAGTGGTTGGTAGAAAGTCTCAATATTCAATGTATAACAGTGAACTGGCAACTTTTGAAGCAGATGAAATCTATAATCAGAAGGATGTCGAAGGTTTCATCAAGTTATTTGCACTGAAGTTACTTGGTGTTGAGTCAGAAAAAGAACGACTTGCAGTAATGAGTAGCTTATGGAAGAAAGCAAAAACAGGATTTGGAGAACTTAAATAATGACTAAACTCTGGGGAGGCCGGTTTGAACAGACTTCTGCTGAAGAGCTTGAGCTTTTCAGTGAAAGTATTTCTTTTGATAAAAGACTCTATGATGTTGATATTAAAGGGTCTATAGCGCATGCAGCTATGCTTAAATCCACTGGTATTTTGACTGCCATGGAATATGAACAGATTGAAGCCGGTCTTAAAAAGATTAAAGAAGAAATTGAAACAGGCCTCTTCAGGTTTGACATAAAAAATGAAGATATTCATATGGCTATTGAAGCCCGACTAACAGAAATTACAGGTGATGTTGCTAAAAAATTGCATACGGCAAGAAGTAGAAATGATCAAGTTGCTCTTGATACGAGGCTCTACGTTGTTGAACAGATCATTGTTATACAAGAAAGCTTGAATAATCTTAGAAAAGTGCTGGTTGATATAGCAGAAAACAATACTGAAACTATTATGCCTGGCTATACACATTTGCAAAGAGCCCAGGTAATAAGTCTTGCCCATCATATGATGGCCTATTATGCTATGTTTAGAAGAGATTATTCAAGATTGTCGGATGTAAAATGCCGTATACTAAATGAAATGCCTCTGGGATGTGGAGCACTAGCCGGTACTACTCTTAATATAGACAGAAAGCTTGTGGCTAAAAACCTCGGATTTACTAATATATCTGACAACTCACTGGATTCAGTCAGCGACAGAGACTATTTAATTGAACTTACTTCTGCCTGTGTTCTAATAATGATACACCTTAGTAGATTTTCGGAAGAACTTATTCTCTGGAATTCAAAGGAATTTAACTTTATTGAAATCTCAGATCGCTATGCAACAGGCAGTTCAATGATGCCTCAAAAGAAAAACCCTGATATACCTGAGCTTGTCAGAGGTAAGTCGGCAAGAGTTACTGGTAATCTTGTTCAGCTTCTGACTCTCTTGAAAGGCACTCCCCTGGCTTATAACAGAGATTTTCAGGAAGATAAAGAAAGCCTGTTTGACACTATTGACACTACATTTTCCTGTATTTCTATTATGACATTACTTTTGCAAAATATTTCTTTTAATAAAGAAACTATGTTTAATGCAACCATATCAGGTTTTCTTAATGCAACTGAAGCAATGGAATATCTTATAAATAAAGGCATCCCTAATAGAGATGCACACCATATTACAGGCTGTGCAGTTTCTTATTGCATCAAAAATAATAAGCATTTAGAAGATTTATCTACTGCTGAATGGTCTGAAATAAGTGAAAAATCAAGTGGTTTCATTGAAGAGGATATAAAACAAGTGCTATCAATAAAAAATTGTCTGATTTTGCGTAATAGTTACGGTGGGCCATCACCAGAAGCAGTAAAAGCTTTTATAGACAGAGCTAAAAAAGAACTTCAGAAAGACAAAGACTTAAAATAGTTATCTTATAATAATTTGTACTCAGAAAAATTAACCCATTTAATTCATAAACTATTAATAAATTGACCTGAAATAGTTATAGAAATTGACATCTAGCGAATACATCTTTTTAACACAGTGTTAAAACATCGCAGAAAACAGAAGTTAGGGGGTCGGGTTTAAAAGTGCGGCGCCGCCGCACTTTTAAACCCTCTAGAATAAATAGACTGTAAATTGATGAATAATTCGGGTTATAAGTTAAAGACAGCATTTTGTTTTGCCAAAAAGAACAGGCACAATATTCTAATGTGCCTGAAAGTTACTATCAGAGAGAGTTGTTTAACTCTTTGCAGTGTGAGGGTATGTGTATAATTTTTTTAAATTGTAGATTATAGTTCTGTTGCGGCCTTCATTTTTAGCGAGATACATAGCTTTATCTGCCATATCAAGAAAATCAGTATGATCTATAGACATTTCAGTGGTTTTCAGGGCAATTCCTATGCTGGAAGTTATATCCAGTTTAAAATTTGAGAAGATAAAAGTTGTTTTCTCAAAAGCAATTCGTATTTTTTCAGCAACTAAAAACGCTTTTTCTGAATCGGTTTCAGGTAAAATGATTGCAAATTCTTCTCCGCCTATGCGACAAACAATATCAGATTTCCTGACAGTGTTTGTTAAAAGACTGCTAACCCTTTTGAGTATTTCATCTCCTGTAAGATGGCCATAAGTATCATTAATTCTTTTGAAATGATCTATGTCAACCAGCAAGAGGGCCAGTGTATTATTATATCTCTCTGCTCTATTCAGTTCTTTTGTTATCTGTATCTGAAAATACCTTCTGTTATTGAGTTCTGTAAGAGGATCAGTCAGGGCAAGCTTCTGAAGCCGGCTATTTTTATAGTAGAGGCTTTTTAGATTGCTTATAATACTATGTAATGTGTTTAATTTTGTCAGAACCTCTTCTTCATTAAAGGGTTTTGTCAGGTAGTCATGGGCATTTGCTTTATAGGCCAGATGTCTAGTTGAATTGGTGCAATCGTTAGAAAGAAAGAAAAAAAACACATTTTTATACCTGTTTCTGATTGCTAAACACACACATACACCATTTATTTGTTGCGTAATCGTTTCAGATATAACTATATCGGTGCCATTGTTTTCAATATGTTTCAGTGCTTCAGCAGCGTTATCAAATTCATAGAGGCAAAAAGGCTGCCCGGCAAGTAGTTTTTTAATCTGGTTTCTGATAATCTGGTCTTCATCAATTATTACTATCTTTGTTGAATAAGTTTTTTTAACATTATTTTTATTGAATGTCAGGTTATATATATTGGATCTGGCACCAGCTTCCGGGGGAGGTGTTAATTTTAGTGGTACTGGTGGTATGTTGTTTTCTGTTATAATTTTTGTATGATTGTTTTGCAGAATATTGTTGCTAGAAACCAGGTTTCCAAAGTATGTTTCAAGATTGCGGGCATTTTTAGATGCTTTTTGATTGACATCTGAAATGTAGTTTATCTGATTAAGGGCTTCTTCAGGGGTTTTAACGATATTAAAAAATGAGTCCAGTCTATGAGACTTAATTTTATCGTGTATGTTATTGTTCAAGCTGCATAAAATCAGGGTAATATTGTTTTTGCTGCAACATCTCCAGAGGTAAAAAATGTTTATGATACCGGGGTGTTCTATGGTTTCTACGGTAGAGAAGTCAATTATCATATATTTTTTAGTGTTATCATTCAGTTTATTGTCAATCAGGTTCTTAAAGCTGGTGGTTGTTTTGTCATCCAGACTTTTAAAGGGAAGAGTAATAAAGCACACATACTCTTCATTCCACGCAGGGATGTCACATAGAGGTAATGACATTTATGTCTAACTCCTCAAAAATATTGATTTAGGTTGTCGAAAATTTAATCGACGGGGGATTTTCTGAATCAAAGAAAATAGTGATAATTATTATATTAAACAAATAGTTATTATACTACAATTACTAATACTATGTGAATTATTGTATAATTTTTCAAATGCCTGTTATAAAGCTGTCTTGAACATAAAGAAATATTATGTTGACAGATGTTGTGTTTGTTTATTTTAAAATTTTTTAGTTTTTCAGTATGCAAATTATAATAAGAATATGTCAGAATACTTGTTATAACAGCTTTTTGTCAGATTATCACATTTAAAACATCTGACATCTGTATATGTTGCCGGTTAATTAGCTTAAAAACTCGATAACCTCTTTTGATTTAATGAAGAGTGCTTTTGAATAATCCTGTGATCTTCTGTCTGTTTGTCTTCTATCGTTTGATGTACGGTTATCGTTATTAATATCTTGTGTTGCAGCACGTCTATCTTCCTGTGTGCGTCTTGAGCCTTCTCTTTTGTCTATTCTCACATTATCTATACCAAATATATTTGAAATTTTTTCTTCATAGCCCTGCAGGTCTTTGCTGAGTATAACTGGAACATTTTTCTCTTTTAGAGTTTCCTGAACGACTTTTACGATTTTTTCTTTCTTGCTGTCAGCTTTAGCAAGGGCAACATTCGGATTATCTACATCAGAGGGTTTGTTGTTATCTTCTTGCTGGTTTTTATAGCCTGAAACGCTTTTATCTGCAAATAATTCTTCTGTTTCCAGTTTGTTTTTTAGGGTTTCAAGATCTTCTTTGTTAGTTGTGGTTTTAATTTGACAAACAATATCTTTACGTTTGTTCTTTTGAAGTTCTTCAGATTCTTTTAATATTGTGGCAACATTTGTTAAGAAGTCTGATAATGTGCTGATATCTTTAATGTTACTCTGATAGCTATCCAGACGGTTTTTAGAATTAAACATTTCAAGGTTTGCATCAAGTTTTGTCAGTTCTGCGTTAAAACTTCTTATATCGGCATTATTTTTTTGTTGCATTGCTTTGTCTTTTATATAGAGAAAATCTTTTTCTATTCTTTGTGCTTCAGAGGATACAGACAATGAATATTCAATTAACTGTGCAGTATCATCTTTTTCAGTATCTTTATCATCTTTAATTTTTAAATTAGATGTTTTTTCCTTTTGCACTTCATTTATTGACTTTTCATTTTCTTTAATTTTGGAGTTATCTATTTCAATATTCTGGTCTATTTCCTGAGTTTTGCTGGTTGAAGTCTTTTGTTCCTGTATATTATTGGAAACACTTTCACTGGTTTGTTTCAGGGTTGATTCTTGAATGTAATTTGTCTGTCCTTTTCCTGAATTAACAAGTTCAAAGTAGCTTTTTTCGTTTTGTTCAACTAATTTGTCAGAATCTATATCATTTTGAAGTTTATAAACATACTTAATTTCTTCGTTATTAGTCATATTAATATTTTCAGTATTATTAAACTCACTGGTTTCATTAAGTTCTATGTGGTCTTCTGGTGAAAAATTATTGTTGTTAGAAGCTTTCTGGTTATTTACGTTGAGAGAAACTTTGTTGAAATCGTGGTTTTTTGCTACTAGGCCGTCATTATTATTTATATTTAAGTTGTTAGTGTTATCAACTTTGAATTCTTTCTGTATTTTAAATTGTTCAACCTGGTTGTTCAGTATGTTTGCAGATGTATTGAGCATACTCTGCATCTGGTCATTAAAGACTGAGAGTGCTGATGCAGTTGAATTATCCAGATCTACATCGTTAAAAGTTTTATTGTTTGTATTGTTAAGAGATTCAAGATCATTGTTTTTATTATTTTCATTTTTGTTTTCTGATTTAGTATTATCATTCTTTTTATCATTTAATTTTTTATTGTCAGAAGACTTATCATCTGATGTATCCGGGTTATTATTGGCTGATTCAGCTTCTATTTTTTGAACTTTTTTAGTTTCATTAACTTCCGTTTCTTTTGAGACAGATTTTTCTACATTAGAATTAGTTTGTTCATTCTTGTTAACAGGTGTTTCATGTCTATTTTGGTTTTCAATGTTTTCTTTATCAGGTTTATCTAGCGTTTGAGCAGGTCTTTCAGCTTCAATGGTTTTGGGTTTATCTTTGATATCCTGAATTACAGGTGATTCTTGATCAGAGGGCTTGTTATCTGGTTTAGGATCATTACCTTCAGGTTTGTTTGGTCCTCGATCATTACCTTCAGGTCTGTTGGAACCTCGATTATTTCCTTCAGGCTTGTTGGGGCCATTATCATTACCATCTTGTCTATTCTGTCCATTGTTATTTTCTATGGATCTATTTGTATCATTTGGCCCGGTTTTATCAGGGTTTAACTCATCGGCATTGTTACTTTGTATTTTGTTGCTGGCATTTTCCTGATTATCTGGTTGTATGTCATTGTTTTCAGTATTATTAGTAGCATTTTTTTCTGCATTAGACTGTTGTTCACTAGCTTCTGAATTTTTAAATTCTTCAACAGAGCTTTTATTTGATTCTATACCATTATATGGTTGTGTATTCACTGTATCATTAGATTTTGTTTTAACTGTATTGTTTACAATGGTTTCAGTTAAAGGTTGTGAGACTGTCTTAGTCTGTATATCAGACTTTTCTGAATCGTTTTTATCTTTTATATTATGGTCATTTGCTTCATCTCTCGAAGTAATTAATTTATCAGAGTCTTTTAATATTTTAATTGAAGAATCAACCTTGTTAGCTCTATCAATTGTTTCTTCGATCTGGCGAATTTCTTTCATGTTAACTTCTTCTTTTGAATTAGCATCTTTGTTTTTTAAAGAAGAAAGTTTATCAGCCAGGCCACCATAGGGGTTTGTGGTTGTTTTTGTGGTGTTATTGCCAGTTGAGACAGTTTTTGAAATATTGTTTGATGAAGTAGAAGTCTGGTTTGCGGCTTTTGTTGCTGCCTGTTTTACAATTCCTGAAATGTTGTTATTGTTTGAATTTGTTGTGCTACTGGTTTTTGTTGTTGAGTTAAGAGCTGTTTTTATGGCACTGATTTTGTCATAATCCATTCCATCGTTAATTCTTTGCTGTAATTGATAAGATCTATCCTCTGAAATAGTATTAATAGCATTTTTAACAGTGTTTTTAGCAGTTTCAGATTGTTTGAAAGTTGAGGCAGCATAGCTGTCATTATTGTTTCTAGTAGTATTTACTGTTTTGTCATTTGATAGATGGTCTGTTTCTGATACTTTACCGGTTAATGATTGTTTAAAAGCTTCTCTGGCTTTTTGAGCCGCCATATTTTCATGCAATAAAGCTTCTCTATCAGACGTTTTAATAGCATTCTTATCAGGGATTGCTTCTTCATTAATCTTTTTGATTTCTTTTTTTACAACAGAAATTTCTACGATTTTTGTTTCACTGGTGTCTTTTTTATAATTATTATTTTCATGAGACTTTTCAGTATTATGTGTTGATAAAAGTGTTATTGAACCTGAAGAATGAGCATTTGTTATGTCATTAGACTTATTAATTCTTGTTGAAGGGTTAATTTTATTGATGTTATCGTTATTATCATTATCGTAAAGGCCACTTAATTTTTTAGGATTTCCAATTGCAACTACTGGTGGGTTTGTTGCACTTACATCAGTATTGTTGATGGTAATCAATTCATAAGTCTGATTCTTTGCTATTTCAGATTTAACAGCCTGCCCGGTCTCATTATTATTGATGTGGTTGCCAGTAAAATCGTTATAGAGGTGAAGATTTTCGTTATTATCTCCAGCTAAAGCCCCGGTTTTATTGTTATCATCGGTTTCGTTAACTTTATCCGGAGAATCTGAGATGTTTTCATTAAAAGCTAAAATGCTTTCGGCATTAACTCTATTATTTTTTTTGTTGATGTTTTCATCATCGTTATCATCTAAGTCATTGTTGGATTGCATTTTTTGAATTTGCAGTGACTGTTTATCGAGGTTTTTGTTCATATCCTGTTGAATATTATTCTGATATGATAGTTCGCTGGCTTTTTTCTGCTCTGCAACTGCTTTTTCCTGCTCGGTTTTTTGGGTTGTTTCCTGAATATATTTTTCCTGCAATTCGGCCATCTGTGCGGCATTTTCAGCTTCCTGAGCCTGTAAACTTGCCAACCAGGCCATATATTCAGCATCCATGGCGTCCTGAGCGGCAGATTTTGACTTTTCGCTGGCTACCTCTGCTTGATACATAGCATATAAAACATTCGATAAGGCCTGTGATGCTTCGTGCATCGCAAGCCAGGCGTCTCTATTAGCTAGATAAGCTGTATGTCTTGCAAGGTCAACACTTCTTTGAATCCAGTCAATGCCTACCAGGTTATTCTTTAAGTTGTTGAGTCCCTGCCCTAAAGAAGAACTATAAGTATTCAGTAATTTACTCTGACTACTATTTAAGATATTAAACATTTCTTAAAAATTCTCTAAATTTATATTCAGTAAAACTACCACTTATATATAAAAAAACAATCATTACATTTAAATTGACAATTCTTGCGTGGATTTAAAAAATAAATTTACATAAAACAATTAATACAATTGTATTAAATTTATGCAATGTGTGTATTCGCCGTCTTCAGTATAACAGCGCTGCCACATTATTTACAATGTAACACATTATTGTAAAGATTTGCCTACATTAAATATCAAATTGTTTCTGTGGCATTAAATATAAAGTAAACGCTGATTTAGTGGTGTTCAAAATATTTAATGATTTTAATTTTGTTACCTTCAAGCGTTGAAGGTTCATATTCCAGAAGGTCAACAGACTTTTTAGCAAGAAATAAGCCTATGCCACCTACTGGTTGATCAACAGAGGCATCTTCTGGGTTATATTGGTCTGATTTCTTATCAAATTCAAATGGCTTACCATAGTCTTTAACTTCAATACAAATACCATCTGTTCGTGGTATAAATTCTATAACAAGCTTTTCACCCTGACGTTCATTATAAGAATGCATAATAATGTTGGTAATAACCTCATCAAGTGCCAGGTTAATTTGCTGTATTTGTTTATCATCAAACCCTGCCTGGCGTGTTATAAGTTCAGTAGTATTTGCAACCTGTTCAAGTATAGTTAATTGAGCTGGTAATATAAGGCTGGTTGATTTTTCGTAGAGATTTTTTTGTTCATATTCTTTGCCTGATGGTATTTTATTGTTTTTAAGGCATAGTAAAGTGATATCATCGTGTTGTTCCAGGTTTGTTGTATAGTTATCAACAGAAGCCAGTAGAGTTTTTGAGAGTTCTTCAGCAGTAATATTTTTATGTCCTTCAAGGGTATTTATAAGTCTTTCGGTTCCATACAATACTCCTGTTGGGTTTGCTGCTTCTGTAATACCATCTGTGTATAAAACAAGTGTTTCACCAGGATACAGTATTTGCTCATTAGATTCATAATAAGTGTCTGGCATTATACCCAAAGGTAGATTTGTATTAAGTTCAATTTTTTTAACTTTTCCACTGGCTTTAAGCAATACAGGGCGGTTATGTCCGGCATTAACAAGTTTTATATTTCCTGTTGTAAAGTCATATTCACCATAAATTAGTGTAACAAACATACAGTGAGGGTTATCCTGTGCTAACATATGATTTACCCGCCTTATTACCTCAGCCGGAGACAGGTTTCTTGTTGCTATTTCTCTTACCAGCATACGGGTCATTGCCATAAAAAATGATGAAGGTGCGCCCTTATCAGAAACATCACCGATAACAATAGCTATTTTATTTTCTGTCAGTTTAAAGAAGTCATAAAAATCACCGCCAATTTCCTTTGCAGGGCGTGTTAAGCCATAAAGATCAATCATGGTAACCAGCTCAGGAAAAGGAGGAAACTTGCCGGGTAAAATGGATTGCTGAATTTCTGCTGCAATAAGAAGCTCCTGGTGGTAGCGTTCTTTTTGTGCTGTAGTCTCTTTTACGTTTTCTATTTGTTCGGTAATTGCTTCCCCAAGGTTATTAAAGGTTTTAGAGAGTTCTCTTATTTCTTTGGGGCCAGTATTATCATTAATTTTGTGATCATAAATGCCTTTTGAATAGTATCCTGCCTGTTCGACAAGATCCGTAAAAGGTCTTGTCAGGCTTAGTGTAAGCCAGTAGACGAGTCCTATCATTAGCAATACAACTATAACAGATATTAAGATGATACTGTGAGTTAACTCATTCAGTGGTGCAAGTATTTTATTTCTAGGATACACTATATACAGGTTCCAGTTCATTGAATTGAGCTTTGTTTTTAGCAAAATGCCCGGTATATAGTGTATGGGGTCTTCTATCTCAATGAAACTGGTATCAGGTGAATTATTAATTCTGGCTATAGTTTTATAGCCTTTATTATTAGTGGTTTCAGCTATTTGAGTGATTGTTTGATTTGATAGTTCAGCCATCTCAGGATGAGCAATAAAATAACCATCAGCAGTCAGTATAAAAGCGAACCCCTTGCCTCCAATAGTTAGTTTTCGTGTGCGTTTTACAATATCATCCAGTGATATGTCGACAGTAGCAATGCCTATTAAATCATCTTTTCTGTGAATAGGGGCAGAATATGTAATCATTAAGATATCTCCACCACCTTCATCGTAGTATGGTTTGCTCCACATACCTTTATTGTTTTTAATTGGCAGACTAAACCAGTCTTTTTCAGGGTAATTATAGCTCTCTGTAGCAAGATCCTGGTATTTTAGGCCTTTAGGCGTCTGATAATAGTAAGGAGCATAGAGTCCTATATGAGTTTTGTCCGGTAAAAAAGCTACGGTAGAGCCGTATACATTGGGGTTATTTGACAAAGTTTGCTGAATAACATCGTTAACAGATTCATTATTAAATTCGTTCATTGTTCCAATTGATGTAGCAAGGCCCTCAGCGATTTTTTGAGAGGTTTCAAAGACAAGGTCAAATTCCATAACACGTGAGCGGGCTATTTCGTGGGCTTCATTATTTATTACGGTTAAAACAGTTTTTTTACTACTGTCAAAGCTAAATATAATAAGTATACCCAGTAATATTAATATGCCTGGAATCAATATTAATAGTATTTTTGTCCTTATTGTCATAAGTTTAGCAACCCTTCAATACTGTTTACCACAAAAAATATTTTATTAAAGCCTGACAGATTAAGTATTTCAGTAATATTATCACCTGGTTTGAGTAAAATTAAAGATCCACCATTGATTTTTGCTTTTTTGTAAGCTGATAGTAAGACTCTAAGACCGGCACTGCTCATATAGTTAACTCCAGAAAGGTCAACAGCAATAAATATATTTTCCAGGGCTAGTTGAGCAAGCAAAACCTCTTCTACTCTGGCTGAATTTTGCGCATCAAAGCGGCCAGAGACCGTAATAAGTTTCCATTTACCTTCTGTGGTAGCGTCAATGATCATTTCAATACTCCTGTAAAAAGCTTTTCAACTTTTGGTTCTATTTTATATAAAAGAACCTGAAAACTAAAGAATTTTCTTTAATGTTGCTGTAAAAAAGTCTTTATTGAGGGGCTATGCAGAGATTGTTATCTATAATGCTTTCTATGGCAAGCTTGAATCCGTCATTGTATATGGTGTCAGTTATAAACAAAGCACATTTTTTTAATTCATCTACTGCATTTCCCATTGCAATAGAAAGTCCACCATTTTTGTTTACTGTTTCAAACATTTCAATGTCATTTATGCCATCACCAATGACTGCAATGTTTTTAAAATCTAAATTATGCTGCCGGGCAAACCATTCTATAGCGGTTCCTTTTGATGTAGAGCTATTAACAATCTCAAGATAGCTGTTAATAGTTATTTTAATATTATATTCAGGGTATTTCTCCTGTAAAATGTTACATATCAGATTAAGGTCTCTTATGTTATCTTCATATACCAGTATTTTAGATGGTAGATTATCGTTGTTAATTATATCAAAAGGGATAACAAGGTTAATTTCTTCCCAGTTAAATGGTAGAGTAAATTTTTCATTAGAATAAGGCTTTCCTTTGATGTAATAAATGATTTTTGAGTTTAAATTATGTTGTTTTTTAGTTATTTCAAAGGTTTTAAGTATATTAAGGGCATCTTTTAATATGATACTATTTTGATAAATAGTGATTCCTGATGCGGTTCGTATTTCAGCTCCCTGAAGGGTTATGATAGATTGATTAGCCATATTGAGGTATTCTGCAACACCTTTTGACTCTTCATATGTTCGGCCAGAGCACAGCACAAACATTATGCTATTTTCATTAAGCATTTTTGCAGCGTAGAAAGTGTTTTTTGAAATACCTTCTTCAAAAGTCCTTTTTTTAAGGTCTTTTATAGTATCATCAATATCAGAAAAAACAGCTTTTACCTGATATTTAAAGTTACCTGGCAGATTTTCTATATATTTACAAGATTCTAGATTATTAAAAGTGTCTTGTTTAGCTTTCATAGAAGGTTATGCTTTTTTATCAGTGGTTTTAATCAAATGATAACCAAATTGAGTTTTAACAGGTCCGACAATTTCATTTACTTTAGCGTCAAAAGCAGCATCTGAAAAGGGTTTTACCATAGCTCTACGATTGAAGAACCCCAGATCACCGCCTTTTTCTTTTGATGGGCAACCTGAGTATAATTCTGCTGCTTCTTCAAAGCCAATTTTGCCTGAAAGCAGTTCTTCTTTTAATATTTGAGCTTCTTCATCAGATTCAAGTAGTATATGGCTTGCTCTAACTCTTTTGATATCGTTAGAATCACTATCATGTAATGCTATCCGGGTATTTGTTATATGTTTGGTAGCCGATTCAGACATTGTTTTTGACTGAAGCATCATAGCAAGATCAGCAGCTGTAAAGTTCCTGGGTATTACAGTATTGTGCTCTGCTTGATTAACAGGCGAAGATACATGATCGTTCTTTGAAACAACCATACTTTGGTGATTTGCCTGTGTTGAATATCCTTGAAAACTTACCTGAGTTGAGGGTTGAACTATTACCATTCTTGTCTTCCTGTATATTGTTCATCCCTTTTAACGTATCTAAACAAGAATAATTGTTATTTATATAAATTTTGTTTACAATCATTTACTTCCTCTACAGAATCAGTAACTATATTATGTACAGAAAAGCTGATATAATAGAGTCAGGAATTAATCTAATTAAACTTATTGTAATTATCATAATTGTTCTGCGGGGTTTATTTATGGAATACGCTGTCATCTTTACTGAAACCAATATAGACATATTGTTTAAGCTTTGTTTGTCTATGATACTGGGTATTATGGTTGGGCTTGATCGCCAGTTAACAAATAAACTTGCCGGCATTAAAACACAGGTTCTTGTTTGTATGGGTTCAACCATTTTTACAATGCTTTCAATAAATGGTTTCAGCGGTTTTGGGTCTTCCAGTCAGGTTCTTATAGGAGATCCTGCACGTGTGGCAGCTCAAATCTTAACAGGCATAGGTTTTATCGGTGGTGGAGTAATATTAAAGACGAAAAGTAACGTTTTTGGAGTTACTACAGCAGCTTCACTCTGGATTGTTGCCAGCATCGGTATGGCTGTAGGTACAGGTGATTATTTTATGGCTATCACTGGTACTATTTTAACAGTCATTGTTCTGGTTGTTATCAGGCGGGTAGAAAGAAATTACCTTGATAGACTTACTGAAAAGAAGGTCAGAATTCATATTGAGATTAAAACTTCTGCCGATAACTTTATAAAAATAGTTAATTTCGTACAGAAAAAATATAAAAGCTTTTCAGAAATGAGTTATTCAAATATTATAGACAAACAAAATTATACTAAACTGCATTTTCAGGTTTATGTTGGTTCTAATGTTAGCATTCAGGATATCTATAATGACATAAGCAACCTTGAAAAACTTGATTCTCTAAAAATATACAGGGCACCATCACCATATGATTGATACTATAATGGTTTTAATTTGTTAAATGGCGTTAATCCTCTATTATAATAGTTTTTCACAATATAAATATACGTAAATCAGTATTTATGAGCTATTATATGCTGAAAATGGTCATTTTATACTTTTAACGAATATTAAGTCTTAATAAAACCTTAATATATATTTTTTTTGAAAGCATTTGGCCGGTTTTAAAATTGGCTATCATTTGTTATGAGGGCTTTAAAGCTTTCAACAGATAGTAGATTACTTTGAATGTCTGCTTCATAAGAACCTTATCTCAATTTGCCTGGTGTTGAACTGACACAAAATGTGTGCTAATAATTGAACTAAGATTGAAGATAGCTCAAAATTAGTCCGCTGAAAATCAAGAAACTGAATGGAGGTAGAAAACTATTGTCTCAGGTACAAGTAGGACAAAATGAAAGTATTGAAAGCGCTTTAAGACGCTTTAAGAAAAAGATTCAAAAAGCCGGCATTCTCTCAGAGAAAAAACGCCGGGAACATTATGAGAAGCCAAGCGTAAAAAGAAAACGCAAGCAAGAAGCAGCACGTAAAAGACAAAAGAAAGACAGGCGTTTCAGGTAGTTATTTTACGATATTTCTCTTGATAGAAATTAAGTAAGCATGCAATAACTTAATATGCCCTGAAGGTAAGACTTCAAGGGGGGGTATTCAGTATATTAATACAAAGACCCTCCGATCAATAACAAAAAGCAACGTACTGTTAAAATAAATAGTAAATATTTCTATTGTATATTTTATAAAAATACTTTTTATATAAATTGTGTCAACCAGAGGTCTATTTTGCTGGTTAAGATTTTTGCGTATAGAGAATTTCCTGCAATTTGATTGAGTGAAGAGTTTGCTCGATACGGTCTTTGTCTTCTGCGGGAGCCAGTTCAAGGGCTTTCTGGCAATATTTTTTTGCTTTTTCAAATTTTTTCTGAGATAGATAGGCTTCGCTGAGGCTAAGATAATACAGTGATTCAGACGGCTCAAGTTCAAGTGCCTTTTTAAAAGCCCACTCAGCTTTTTCATAATTATTCTTGTTTTTATAGATATTACCTAATTGTTGATAAGCTTTATCATCTTCGGGGTTATATTCCAGTGATTTGTTAAGGTGATCAATAGCATTTTCAGTCTGTTTAAGCTCTTTGAAGGCCAGCGCAATAGCATAGTGTGCTTCTGCATTGTCAGGTTGTTCTTTAAGAACTTCCTGAAGTATTTCAACAGCTTTCTCATAATTTTTTTGATAGTTATAGACCCAGCCGAGACTTACTTTTGTTTCAAGATCGGCTTTTTGCTGGTCAAGAGCAGTAGTAATTTCTAAAAAAGCTTTGTCATAGTCACCTTTGGCAATTAATTCATCAATTTTTTTGTTTATTTGATCTGTTCTGTTTAAATCTGCTTTATTATTCTGGCAGGCAGGTATGCAGAGGATAAAACCTGCTAAAATAGCTGAACAGATAATTATTTTGATGTGTTTATAACAGGGTAATGGCACTTTGTTTATACCTCAATGTTTTACAAGCTGTCAAACTCTTCTGATTCTCTTTTCATAATAACTCCACGTCTGGATTCTCTAATAAACTCAATCAGGTGTTGTATATGTTCATTAATATCAACATCAGATTCAAGTTTTTCAAGGGCCTGAGAAAGATTTAACTTATCAAACCATAGCACTTTAAAGGCGTATCTCATTTTATCTATTTCGGCTCTTGAGAATCCACATCTTCTGAGGCCAATTTTATTAACTCCCCGAACAATGGCAGGTCTTCCGTCGGCAATGGCATAGGGTGGTATATCCTGTCTGGTGCCACTAAAGCCACTGACAATAGCCATTTTGCCTATTCTAATATATTGATGAAAAGCTGTTAGTCCGCCAATAAAGGCATAATCACCTACAGAAATATGTCCGGCAAAGCCTGCATAATTGGCTATATTAACGTGATTACCTATTTTGCAGTTATGAGCAATATGCGTATAGGCCATCAGCATGCAATTTTCACCGATTTCAGTACTGGAGCCTTCACCAGAAGCCCTGTTAATAGTGACATATTCTCTAATTGTTGTATTGTTTCCTATAATTACTCTTGTAGGTTCGCCTTTATAGTTGGTGTCTTGTGGTGGTGTGCCTACAATAGCTCCGACTGCAATTCTGCAATTTTCGCCTATTTCAGTATGTCCATCAATAAAGGCGTTAGCTTCAATTATTGATCCGGCGTTTATTTTGACGTTTGGCCCTATAATTGCGTGAGGACCAACGATTACATCTTCTGCAAGTTCGGCAGCAGGGTCTATAATTGCGGTTGAATGTATTTGTTCCATTTTATAAATTATCCATATCTACTGATGAAAAGGTTATTTCTCCCTGGCAGGCGATGTTTCCGTCAACAGTTGCTACAAAAGCAGCTTTGCCAACAGGAGGTCTGATTTTAAGCAGGTCTACTTTGAGATCCAGCCTGTCTCCAGGGACAACAATTCTTTTAAACTTAACATTATTGAGACCTGCAAAGAGTATAAGTTTATTCTTAAATTCTTCTCTGTTTTTCAGAAAGATAGCACCCAGTTGAGCGGCAGCTTCACAGATTAAGACGCCTGGCATAATAGGTTCTTCCGGAAAATGACCACAGAAGAAGGGTTCATTTCCGCTAACATTTTTATATCCTTCAATACCCAGCTCTTTTAACTTTGTTACTCTGTCTACCAGTAAAAAAGGGTAACGGTGGGGTATTAAATCACTTATTTGTTTGATATTTAAAATTGTATCGCTCATAGATCCTCCTGGAAATCACACTATCAAGGTATTTTTAATACGTCTTGCCAGTTCTACATGCTGATAATGACCGCATTCTATGGCTATAATATGGGCATTGAGTTGAAGCGGATTAATACCTGCAAGGTATAAATCACCTATTAGATCGAGAACCTTATGCCTGACTGGCTCATCAGGATATCTCAGGCTGTTTGTAAGGGTTCCATCATCATTGATTCCTATAGTATTTTCTCTGGTTACCCCAAGAGCATAGCCCTGAGACTGATAAAGAGGCAGTTCTTTTACGTAACCAAATGTTCTGGCTGATATAATATCTTCAATGCAGTTCTGGTCTGCTTGCCATTTGTACCATTTTTGCTCAAATGGTGATTCAGGGTAATTTACACAGTATGATATTCTAAAATTATCGGATGGCAGGGCAGATATCGAAGTATGTTTGTGTGTATAATACAGTGGTTCTGGCAGGTTAAAACGCTGGTCATTATAATTAAACCTGTAGAAAATGGGGTTGATGAGCTTATAAAATTCTTTAGCGCTTCCGTCGCCTGCTGGCACTTCATTTCCGGTGATGGATATTTCTACTCCTGAGGTAAAATTCAGGGCCAGTGCAGCCATCAGATGTTCAGCCAGTCTGATATTAAAGGATGGAGTTCCCAGTACAATCATATGCGTAGTGTCAATAATGTTATCTACGCTGGCAACAACCTTTTCTCCTGTCTGTTCATTAATGAATGTAATGCCTGTGTTGTTTTCAGATGGTCTGATTTCTATCTGGCTTTCTTTGCCGGACATTAAGCAATTACCTTTATACTTAACAGATTTATGAGTGGTTGTCATCAGACTTTTTCTTTCTCTTTAAGTGCATTTTCGATTTCTTTCAGGCGTTTTTTAATGGAATCCATTGATTTCAGGCTGACCTGATTTTTAATGAAGTCTTTTCTGGGTATTGCAGGTATGCCTACTACTGCCATCTTTGACGGTATGCTTTTGCTAACACCTGCTTTAGCCATAATGATAGTATCATCTCCAATTTTTATGTGATCTGCAAGCCCGGCCTGACCGGCAATAGTAACTCTGTCACCTACAATGGTTGAGCCTGATATACCAACCTGAGAGACAATAAAGCAACTTTCACCTATGATAACGTTATGTGCAATCATAACAAGGTTATCTATTTTAGTGTTTCTGCCGATTATTGTATCCTGGATAGTGCCACGGTCAATAGTAGTGTTTGCTCCTATTTCAACATCATCTTCTATAATTACTGACCCCAGAGAAGGTATTTTAATTATATGCTGGCTGGTTGATTGCCCCATCTGGCCTGATTCTTTTGCTGTTTCGATATTACTTTTTTCCTGCGTGACGAAGCTGTAGCCATCTGAGCCTATGCGTGCTCCGCTGTGAATAATAACAAGGTTGCCAATTTTGACTCTGTCGCCAATAAAGACCTGTGGATAAAGAAGACAGTTGTTACCTATTTGAGCTTTTTTACCCACATAAGTTCCGGCCATTAGTCTGGTATTATCACCTATTATACTTCCTTTTTCAATAATTACGTTAGGGCCAATGGAGACATCTCTACCGATTTTAGCTGATGGATCCACGATAGCTGATGAGTGAACGCCTCCAGGGGTTTCTGGCCCTTCATAAAACATATTTAACAGTACACCCATAGCAATTTTAGGTCTGCTAACTTCTATATTTGTTTTGTTTTCTATGCTAATACCTTCTGGAACAAGTACACAGAGGGCTTTAGTGGCATTAAGAGCTTTAATATGTTGTTCCTCAAAAGCAATAGCGAGCATTGTTTCGTCAGCAAGCATTGGTGGGCCCAGAAAGCTGAGTTTAATAGAGTCGTCACCGGTTAGTTTTCCACCTACAAATTCTGCTATTTGTTTGCTAGTGAAGCTTTTAGACATTTTGAATCCTTTTGATTATTTATCTCTGTTGAGTGCTATTTTACTAAAAAAAAACACCGGCGTATAAAAAACACGTGTAATATTAAGTAAGATTATCAATGACTTTTAAAAAATATGGAAAAGGCTGGCTTTAAAGGGGGTTGAGGTATTAAATCTTTATAAGTGCTTCGGGTCTGGATATTAGCAGTTTTTTAACAGAATTCCCATAAAAATGTAAATTTTTTTTGAAAAAATCTTTGAAAACGGCTAATTTTTAAGGCCTTGAGACATATTAAGGTATACTTGAAAATATACTCAATCTATAAGGGTTACCTCTAAAAATGGGTATGTTAAGGAGGGTATAATCTTTAGAAACCTTGCAGTAGTTGTGTTTTGTTATATTGCAAGGGCTATAACCTGCTTTAAATAGTATATAACAGGGCAATCGGTAATTGTTGTCTGGTTTTATAATATTAAGAATGTTATATTACGGATTTTTTGAGGAGAGATGATATGAGCCAGGTTCAGTTAAACAATCTTGTAGGGTCAGGATTACAGCGATCTGCGCCCTCTAAAATCAGCATAACCCCGGGTGGGGTTACGGCATCAGCTTCTTCAACTGCTTCAGCCGGTGTTTTGGATCAGCTTAACAGTGCACTAAATTCAAACCCTTATAACTTTGGATTTCAGTCACAACAACACTCACCCTTTCAACAAATATCAGGACAAATGCAGGGTCAGCAGCCTGATATGATGCAGCAGATGTTCCAGTTTATGGCACAGATGATAATGCAGATACTTGGTTTTATTATGCAGATGATGGGTGGTGGGCAAAATCAACAACAGTTACCCGGGCAAATGTTCTAACACCTGAAAATGAAAAAACCAGCAAATATGCTGTTAATTGTCTGAATGACCCTTTGACAGGCTGCCTCCGGGTAGCCTCTTATTTGTATGGTAAACAAATTGTAGAGCATGTATTTGTTGACTAACTGACTTCCTGTTTACCCGGGATGTTTTTTAAGAAGATCTTCCTGTGAAATCAATGGTCTGTCATCGTTAAAATTAACATCTTTTAGTTCTTTTATTAATTTAGGCATTTTCAAAATATAGCCATTGATAATAATGTCTTCAGCTTTTTCATGTCCTGAAGGAGTCTTGAAATAATCCATTTCAGGAAATTCAAGGTCAAAGTTAAAAATATTTTTATCTTCTGTCATATTTTTATACCCCTTTATTAAATTTTATCATAAAGACTGATGAGATCTCTGAATAATTTAAAAGTTCTCAGACTCAAGAAATTGGTCTTCTCCCTGTTTTGCTGGAATAAGTAATTCCCTAATTAATCAGAGATACCTGATGTATAACCAGAATGACAGATTTTTCTGGTTTCGATTTCAAAAATTTAAAAGTGAAGATAGGTTTAAAATTAGTTGAATACAAGGCCAGTGAAGCGTTTAAATTATTCTACGCCAGAGGAAAGTTTTAAATCATTACACAAGCGGTGCAATTGCTCATTGATTATGCCTGTATCAGTCTTGCAATACAAAAAAAAAGTGTGTTAAAACTATCACACTTAAATACAGGGGTAAATTGGACTTATGTTTAATGCTTATGAATATTATTCTTATGATGCATAGCTAAATAAAGCTGGTTGACCCATTGATTGGAGGAATAATTTTTTTGACATATCATCTTTTTCAAGTTTGGATTTATCAGGGTCATTTTGTACGTCAAGGCGTTTGTTTCTTAACTGCTCGTACATATTTTTTGTAAGAGTTGCCTGTGTTTCAGAGTAAAGTTTCATATTTTTAAAGTTTTTAACTGCATTTGAATAGAATTCAGATAAGTTATTTAAGACGTCATCGTTCAATTTTCTTGCTTCATCAGCTTCTTGAAGCATTTGTCTGTGTTTTTCAGCGTTGTCAACCATACGAACTTTTTTGGTTTGGTTGTTACCATCAGCGGCTACGGTTGAAGTGCCGTTTTTAATTCCGCCTTCTTTTCCTGCGCTGCCAGAATCAACTTTAACTTTCTGAGGTGTGCTTTTTCCACCGCTGTTCTGGGCATTAGAACTATTTGTATTATTGTTATTAGCATTATTGTTGTTATTTTGTGGTTGATCCGGTTTATTTTGTGGATTATTATTCAGGTTATTATTGTTATTTAGTTTGTCTTTGTCTTTATTAAGTTCTAAAGGATCCTTTTTTTCTTTAGCAGTATTATCTTTTTTATCGAGCAGATCTTTAACTTTATCACCAAGTGAACTACCTACCTTGTTGACAGTATCTTTCAAAGATCCTGAATTGCTGCTTTGAGCAGGTTCAGTTTTCTTATCCGGGGTAAGCCAGTCTTTAATTTTATTTGTCCAGTTGCTTAAGGTGTCTTTAGCTTTATCAAAGAAAGATTTTGGTTTATTTTCAGGTTTTGGTTTTGATTGAGTTTCAGCTTTTTGTTTTGCTTTTGTTTCAATTTTGGTTTTAGTAACAGTTTTTGTTTCAGTTTTTGAATCGCCTTTTTCACCTTTTTTGCCGGCAGCTTTCTTTTTAGTTTTAACTTTTTCTTTTACCTGAACCTTTTCCTGTACCCGTTCTGAATTATGATGGCGATGAGCATGATGATTACGATGATGCTCTCTTGCTTCATCAGAATGATGATTTCTATGTGGCCCTCTGTGGTTGCCTCTTTGCGGTCCACGATGTTCTCCACGGTGCTCGCCACGCTCGCCACGGTTTTCACCTCTGTTGTTGGTTCTATGTTCCGGGTTGTGTTGTGGTCTGTATTTTTGCTCGTCTCTTACAGCTTGTATTTGAGCATCAATTTTTTTCTCTTTTGCTTCTTTGTTTTCAACAAATGGGTTATCTGCACCTGATGCCGGGAGCCATCTTGTTTCCCATTTAGGATCACGACCCGGAGATCCACCAAATTTAAAGGCCTGATTTTGCTCGAATATTTCTTGTTGTTTAAAAGGGTTTTGTTGTATTTGTTGCTCTTCAAGCATCTTTTGGTTTTTTTCTGACTGGGCAGGTTGAAATTTTAAATTTTCTTTTTTCTTTTCATTTGAATCACTGGTGGTACTGCCATGATTTTCATCTAGAGGTGTATTGGCCATAGTATCAATGAAAGATTTGGTTTCATTGAACTGGTTGCTTATAGATAACATTAAATCAGAGCAGGTCTTGGCTCCGGAACCTGCACTTTCAGCCCCTATTTCAAAACTTGATGATGCTAATAAGTTACCTTCAGTTGAATCACCAGCATATAAACCAGCTGATTTGTTATGGAAAGCAACATTATCAAGGCCACTGGAGACACTGTTCTGAAAACTCATCAGTGTCCCTGAATACCTATAGTTAAGACTATTTAAGCCAACCTGTAAATGTGACATCTTTTAATCTCTTACTCTTCTCTCTCTTCGCTCTCGTAACTCAGGTAATTAAAAATACCTATGTTTAAAAAAACAACCTCCTATAGTGTATTATGAGAAATTTCTTATCAAATAACAATATGTTTATATATTTCATATATAAATATTTTTACGTTCTGTTATATTTAATGGCTGTATTTGCTTTTAGTCTGCTTATTTCGAAATTTAAAGCAGGTTAAAAAGCTTTAATAAAGAGATTATGTCAACAAATAGTTTAATAAAATGATTTCAAATCAATTAATTATAGAATAATGCATAGTAATTTCTTGCTACAGAAAAGACTTTTAATATAGAAATCAAAAGTTGTCCGGACTTATTATCATTGAGTGTTAATTATTGCCAATATAAAAAGTCTATAAAGAAGTAATACAAAAAGGTTCTTTTTGATTAAAAATTTTGTGTCATATCAGTAAAAAAGTTGTTTTTTAAAGCATTATTATAATAGTCAGATAGAGTTGTATTATTGATATCAAGCTCTTCTCCAATATAATCAACATTACTGTTAATGGATTTAACAATTTCAACCGGCAACTTTGTTTCAGGGTTTGAAAGCTGCTCTATTGAAACACCAAGAGAAGTTGCCAGAGAACCTTTATCACCGAGAGCCCCTGACGGAAGACCCATGCCACGAGCAACAGCGTCAACATTAGCAGCTGTTTTAGGCAAACCGGTTGGTATTAATACATTATTAATAATCGTTTTTAAAGGATCATCAGAAAAATTCCTTACAATATCAAGTCGTATTTTTGAGTTCTCATTACCCCGTTTTACAAGTATTTTGCTTGGAGTAGTTTTCTTAATGCCCGTATCAAAAGGGTTTTTAATATCAAGTTTTGAATTAAACTTTGCAAGAGACTTTTGATCAGTGTTTTCCCAGTTTTTAATGCCTGTTAAGAGGTGAGTTCTGGCCTGATGTGTTTTTTTAGTCTCTGTTTTATCCTGTTTAAAATCTTTAACAAGACCCTCAAAACGATTACTTTTTTTTGTATTAAAAATTTCAAAATGGGTTGCTGAATAATTAATATCTTCTTCATTTTGTGCAAGAGAATTTTTCAATAAAAAGTTCTTTTCAGGAAAACTAAAATGTTCTCTATAAAACTGGCTTGTGCTATTGCCTGTATGGCTTTGAAAACCTGAAGTTTGCAGATCAAGGTTTAAATTTTGAGTAATTATTACGTTTTCAGAAAGAGGTTTTTTCTTGTGGAGAATTTTACTCTCTTTTACTGGTATTACTTGTGCAGGAAAATCGAAAAACTGATCAAGAATGGTGCCTTCAATAGCACTATTATAGTGAGAGGTTATGATCTTGTCTTTATTATTAATTTTGCCTGCCTTGTAAAGTTGAAAACCAGAAAAAATCGTTTCATTATTGCTTAAATAATAGCCTGCAAGAACCAGGCCACCAATGAGAAGTATTGTGGCAAAAAAGTTTTGAATTGATCGTGATCTTATTCTCATATACAACGACTTATTTCATTTAATGCCTTTGTGCATAACTAAAAATCAAAAAAACTGTAATTAAAGTTATGTATCACTATCCATTTTATGAATTACATTCATAAATATTTTAGCGCTAAAAAAGAGTGAATGCCACATTTTGAATGTGTTTGTTAAATAATAAAAAATTAATACATATGTATTGTTAGTTATATATAAATTCTAAATATTACTGTCTGCCAGAAAGATTTAATAGCTGCCTTTAAGAGCTTGATTTTCTTAATAGATACTTCTCCTGTGGTTCTGAAGTTATATTTGACAGTAGTTTTAAAGACCCTCAACTTTTTAAGTGCTGTGATACCAGAGATAATGACGTTAGGAGCAAACGTATTTTCAGGTATTTTGTGAAAGTAATCACGATATTTTTCGCATCTCATCAATCTGTAAGGAGAATTTACATCATACACTCTTCTACCATAGAGTATGCTTATTGTAAGGCGTGATATGGCACTAATAATTTTTCTGGTAAGAGGGTTATTGCGTTCCGTTCTTTCTCCGATTAAAAAGTCATAGTTATTACGATTATTCCATAGTTCTTCAAAGGCTTCAGGGCCGAGCTCATCATCAGAATCTATTTGAAAAAGCCAGGTACTATTACTATTTTCCCTATATCCTTTAAGAATTGTCGGGCCATGTCCGCTATTGGGTTTATCGTGAACAATAATTGCCGGATTATTTTTTGATATTTCCTGAAGAATACTGAGTGTATTATCTTTTGATCCATCATTATATATATGAATTTTATAATCAATTTTAAGTCTGTCAAAGGTGTTTGTCCATTTGCCGACTACATTTGCAATAGCACCTTCTTCGTTATATACAGGTATGACTATATTTAATTCTGTGGATGCCATGGTTTTACTTTTTCCTCATAGGTTTTAAGGGCCAGTGATATAGTTTTATCCATGTCAAGGTATTTATAGTAACCAAGCCTGCCTCCAAAGATTACGTTATAAAGTTTTGCAGCTTCAGTCTCGTATTTTTTAATACATTTACGGTCTTTTTCAGTATTGACAGGATAATATGGCTCAGCATCCTTTCCTGCAGCAATGGAATACTCTTTATAGATAAGCGTTTTCTTTACAGGGTAAAGTCTTTCAGGATGCAAATGTTTAAATTCGTGAATTCTGGTATAAGGTATGCATTCTTCGGCATAATTCATAACAGAAGTGCCCTGATAATCAATTACATCGATAATTTCTTTTTCAAATTTAAGAGAGCGCCAGCCGGGCCTGCCAAATTTATAATTGAAAAACTCATCTAAAGGGCCTGTAAAGATAACCAAACAATCATCATCAATCAGGTGCTTGATTTTAAAGTAATCAGTACTGAGTTTAAGTGAAATAAGTTTGTGTTTGAGAAGATTCTGGAATACACTTGTATAACCGATGACTGGCATACCCTGCCATGGATCGCTAAAATAACTGTAATCATAATTATATCTGACTGGCAGTCTGGTAATAATGTTTTCAGGCAAATCACATGGTGAAGTTTGCCATTGTTTAATAGTGTATCCTTTTATGAAAGCTTCATAAAGTGGTCTGCCAATGAGTGATATAGCTTTTTCTTCCAGGCTTTTTGGCAGGGATATCTTCTCTTTAGAAACTTCCTCAAGAATAAAATCTTCAACTTCGTATGGTTTAAGATTCAGGCCATAAAATGAGTTGATTGTAAAAAGATTTATGGGCATTTGATATACTTTATTCTTGTATTGCGTAAGAACCGTATGCTTGTATCCGGTGAAGTTACTAAATTTTTTTATATATTGCCATGTTGCAGAATCTGAGGTGTGAAAGATATGTGACCCATATAGATGATATTCAATGCCTGTTTCTTTATCTACTTTAGAATAACAGTTTCCCCCGATATGTGGTCGTCTGTCGATAACCATAACATCTTTTTTAAGATCCGTAGCAATACGTTCAGCAATCACCGAGCCGAAAAAACCTGCACCGACAACAAGATATTTAAGACCTTCAAAACTCATGCTGATACTATATCAAAATTATTGCCCTTAATTATCCTATCACTGGTGTAAAAAGCATTTTGGAGGTAAAAAATTTAGCCAAAAATCAGAAAAAATTTGACCTTGGGAACCTCTGATTAATTAAGAAATTGCTGATTCCAGCAAAAACAGGGAGGGGGTTAAAAAAACCGCACAGCGGTTTTTTTAACCCCCGACACTAATTTCTTGAATCTGTGAACTTTTAAATTATTCAGAGATCTCCTTGATATTCACCAATCTTTTTTGTTGTTAAAATAAGGCTGTATAATTATCAGTTAGAGGTGGGAGGAATTATGCAAACAGCTGATGTAGTGGTTATTGGCGGGGGCGGTGTAGGTTTAAGTGTGCTTTATTACCTCATGAAAGGTGGATGCAAGAGTGCTGTGCTTGTAGAGAAAAATATGCTGGCTTCAGAATCTACGGGCAAAAGTGCAGGCGGTTTTAGAAAACAGTTCAGTACTGAAATAAATATTAAAATGTCTAAATTTTCATCTGATGTTTTCTATCATCTCAACGATGAGCTTGAACTTGACACTTTGTTTCATCGTAAAGGCTATTTATTTCTAATAAAAGATAATAACCAGCTTGAAATTTATAGACGAAATGTAAATCTTCAAAAATCTTTAGGAGTAGATGTCAGTATTATAAGCCTGGATGAGGCTAAAGAAATTGTACCTGATATTTATACAGAGGATGTTGTGGCTTCAACTTATTGCCCTTCTGATGGTTATACTGATCCCTATGAGATAGCGCAGGGATACGCAAGACAGGCCCGTAAGCTGGGAGCTAAAATAATGGAAAAAACTTCTGTAACAGCCATTAATACTGAGGGAGATAAGGTAATTTCAGTGGAAACAGAAAAAGATAATATCTCAACCCCTGTAGTTATAAATGCAGCAGGCCCATGGGCAGGAGAAATTGGTAAACTTGCCGGCCTTGATTTGCCTATTAAGCCTTACAGAAGGCAAATTTTTACTTCAGGGCCATTCAAACCATTTAAAGAAAAGGGTTATATGCTTCCTATGGTTGTTGATACCAGCGGAGTATATATGCGATCAGAAGGTGATTGCATCCTTATGGGCTATGCAGATAAGTCTGAGCCACCGTCATTTAACCAGAATCTTGAATGGGGCTTTTTAGATAAACTTGTTGAACCTGCAATGACCAGAATACCAGCTTTTGAAGATCTTGAAATCAATGATGGATGGGCTGGGTTGTACGATACGACCCCTGATCACCATGCGATACTGGGTGAAGTGCCTGAACTAAAAGGTTTTATTATGGCTGCCGGCCTTTCTGGCCACGGTTTTATGCATTCTCCGGCTATTGGTGTTACTCTGTCAGAGTTAATACTGGAAGGAAAGCCTAAAAGTGTTGATATATCTCCGCTCACTATTGAACGTTTTAAAGATGGCGGCAAAGGTATAGAAGAGGTAGCAGTAATATAGGGTAATTACCCGAAGCCTATTTTCTAAAATGGTAAACCTAAAATAAAAAAAGAACTTATTGTCCTATATTAATTTACCTTTTTAGTAATAAAAGTTAAAATTTTACCAAAAAGTATTGCGTTTTTATATACAACTGCTATAATATTTATTATAGCCAAGTTAAATATCAGTGTTCGGGCAATCAGGGTTACCAAAGAAAACAAGAAGGGGTCTTATGAAAGCATTAGAGTTATTTGCGGCATTTATAATAGCATCATTCCTTTTCTTTATGGTATCAACCGTTCTTGAATTATCCTCATTAAACACAACAACCCCTCCCCTAATACAAGAGATGGCCGGTATACACGGCTAAGTTAGATAATCTACCTGCTTTCCTTGACCCAAATCCTGTAATGCCCGAACACTTATTATTTTTTCAAAATACTTATACCATTACAACCAGTAACGGCAGATGTTATAGTCTGTTTAGGAACTTTTCAGAAATTATTGCATCTATACTTTAAAATAGATGTATTATTTAATTGGTTATTAATATATTTAAACCCTGAGGTAAAAGTATGGTAAAGTATTTAGCAGGTATAATTGCTTTATTAGCAATATTTATACTTTTAAGCCTGCCTGTAAAAGCTGATAATAATGTAGAGCAGGCTATTTCCAGATTAAATTCTCTTGATAAAAACGAACGCATGGAAGGCATCAGGCTTTTAACACAGCTTGATACAGCCAGATCGACTGAAGGGCTGATAGCTTCAATATACAACCAGGATGAAACCATCAGGTATCTTGCTATTTATGAACTCACTAAAAGAGCCAATAACAGCAGTAATAGCGCAAGAGCAACAGAAGGCCTGATTGCAGCCCTCAATAGCCCTGATAAAGATATTAGAAAAACAGCTATTGAAGGTCTTGTGGAGGTTAACAATCAAAGAGCTGTTGAAGGATTAATACACGGGCTTAATATTGCTGATCAGAAAGTTCAAAAGATAGCTACAAAAGGCCTTGTCAAAAAAGCGGGCCAGGTTACTTTTAGAGATCGTGCCGTTGAAGGGCTTATACATGCGCTTGATAACCTGAATACTGAGATAAGAATCATGGCAGTTAAAGCTCTTGCAGATATAAAGATACCCCGGGCAAATGAAGGCCTTAAAAAGGCTACCTATGACCAGAATACAGAAGTTAGAAACATTGCAAAACAGCACCTGAAAAACTAAATATTTAAAGATTTAAAGTAAGTATATTAAGTCAGCAAGCCAATTGTGAAAAGTTTTAAGTTATTCAACATTTATTACTAAAATGTTTGTCTTTTTCTCTCAAAAAAATGCTTATTTTTCAGTGCTTTTAAATTTGCTGCCTCTCGTGTAAAATTTTTAGTGTAAAACTAAATGCCGCTTATTAAACTTCAGTCTTTTATATGATTTCAAATTATTCTCAGCCAGGCATAATAAAGTTTAAATGGATTTCTGTGTTTTAATAAGCTAAAAACCAGATAACACTAGAGGACGGGGTCAATGTCAAATTTAAAAAAGATTGAAATATTTATAGTAATAACCTGTTTTATAATGCTTGTTTTAATAATTGCAGAGCCTGTATTTAATTTGCCAGTAAGCAACTTTGTAATTGCTTCTACAGGGTTGTTTTTTCTAGTTGTAACCCTGCTTCTCATAGAATTTACTGTATCAAGGTCAATAATAAATGAACTAATAAGCTTTAAAAATATGTCTGTAGAGATAACAAATTCTCTTAAACAAATGATTGAAACCAGTGAAATGTCTACAACATGTTCTGAACAGGTTTCTGAAAACCTTATAAAGGTATCAAAAGCCTCTGATGAGCAATCAGATATGATATCACAGACTTTCAACAATCTTGAACTTATTTCAGAATTGATATCAGAAACAGAAAAAAAGGCAACTGAGGGCACTAAACTTGTTGATACAACGATACACAGCATGGAATCAATCAATGAAGCAGTTTCAGATATCTCAAGAGAAGTAGATGAGCTTAATATAGACTCAAATAAGATAAGCATTATAGTTGAACTAATTTCAGATATAGCTTCTCAGACAAATCTTTTATCCTTAAATGCTGCGGTAGAAGCTGCCCGGGCCGGAGAACATGGTAGAGGTTTTAATATTGTTGCAGAAGAAGTAAGAAAGCTGGCCAGGCAGTCAGAAGATGCAGCAAAGCAAGCCTTTCAGTTGGTTAATTCTATATCAAACAGAATTCAAGAAGTTGCAGCCTGCACAGAGCAAAGTGTTAAGCAGGTAAACCAGGGTTCTAAATATGCCAATGATACCTCCAGAACCTTTTATGAGATTAAAGGTCTTCTTAGTCAGCAGGTTGCAAAGTCAAAAGAGATTCTGGAACTGGCAAACAATATACTTGAAGCAGCCAGAGACAATTCTCGCAATGCTTATGATATTTCTAATTCTGCAAAAAGCCAGACAGAAATAAGTCAAAAGATTTCAGAAAATGCTAAAGACCTTTCTGAAATTGCCGTAAAGCTTTCCAGTCTTGTTGAAAAAGGTGACCAGAACTAAATATACTCTCTGTACATACTTTTTACAATTTCTTGCCTTGCAATAAGCTAATGTTCCGTTCAATTTTATTTTAACAGTACGTTGTATTTTGGTCTTGATAAAGCGAGTATAACAATAGATTTTTGTTTTCGAGTTTTAAAAATTTTAAAAGTAAAGATATGGGTTGAACGAGCCGATTGGCCTGGACTTTCAAAGCACGTATACGAAGTTAGCAAGCCAATTGTGAAAAGTTTTTTCTTCTTTTTTCAAACAGAAAAGCCCCGTGTTTTTGCTGGAAGATGTAATTCCGTAATTAATCAGAGATTCCAAGTATATATTGTCAATCTCTGTATCGTTGTTATTTTTTCTTTAGCTGGTATTATCATTACAGACAATTTTTGTGTATGGATAAACTGGTTTTTAATCTTAAACAAGGTATAAAACAATGCTTGAAAAAGAATATATCATTAGTAACCTGCAATTTAAACAAACTAAACACGGCAAAGAATTTGTATCGTTGACTTTAACATCAAATGATTCAGATAAACTTGAATTAGATGGCAAAGTATGGGCTGAAAATGTTGATAAACTTAAAGCAAAGCTTCAAAATGGTTATATTATTAAGATAGTTGACGGCAAGCAGGATACATATAACAATATGCCACAGATTAATATTCTTGATATAAAGGTTACAGGCAAAAAAGAATGGGGGCTATCCCTTGAAAATGCAACTGAACGCTATAATGAAATACTAAACTTCATTGAAAAGAATATTACTAACGAACAGGCAAAAGCTATAACCCTTCAAACACTGAAAAAATATTCTAAAAACCCTGTTTTTTTTCAGTCACCTGCAGCTAAAAGCCATCACCATAACTACCCGGGTGGCCTTGTTCAGCACACTCTGGAACTCTGCAAGCTGGCTTATGCCATAAAAAATACCGGTCTATATCCTTCTATAGGCTGGGATATTGTCTTCAGTGCCTGTGTTTTACATGATCTGGGGAAGATATATGACTATACTATACAGTCCGGTACTATTGAAATAACACCGGCGATGAAACTTACAGGGCATCTGGTAACGACTCCCCTTGAGATATTTGATACTGCCAAAAATCTTGGGCTGGAATATACGCCTGTGTTTGATAATATACTGCATGCGGTTGTAGCCCACCATGGCAGAAAAGAATATGGTAGCCCTCAAACTCCTGAAACACCTGAAGCCTGGATCGTTCACCTGGTTGATATGATATCCAGCAGGGTAGCAGACTCAAATTCTTTTTTTGATGGTGAAGAACCAACACAGACAACATTAAAGCTATTTTAAAAATATAAAACACGAGCAAAGATGTTATTCGGTGCTGATAAAACAGTATGTTCTATGTCTCTGGAATCAGTTACCATTTGATTTACAGGTGTTATGACCTTACTTATTTTGAACTGGTGTTTCTGAAGAGTTTTCAGGCATTGGTTTTTGGTTGTTAATCTTCTTGTAATGCCACTTCATAAAAGGTATTGCTATAGCATTATTCAGTACATGAACGACTATTGGGGTCCAGAGGTTAGCAGTATAAATAAATAATCCACCAAGATAAAAGCCTATAAAAATAGCGTAAATTCCGTAGTAGATAGTTTTTCTATTACCTATATGCACCATACCAAAGGCAACGCTGGCTACAACAATACCTGTTGCCTGTTGTAAAAAACCCCTGAAAAAGATTTCTTCAGTTATGCCAGACAAAAGAGCAATCAATATTATGCCGGGGGTATTTACATTCTTTACAATGATTGATATTTCATCATATGCGACTCTTAGTTGTCTAAAAAAAGTTAAATACTTTGATAGGACAAATATTGATAAATAGTTTATACCAGCCAAAAAGGCTGTTGCTACCAGAGCAATCAGTGTATCTCTTATGTTAAGGCTAATAGCACTAATTATATCTACATTAAAAAAATATGCCAGAACAAAAGCGAGAACAATCAGTGCTCCTTCAATAATAAAGAGGGCAAAAAGCAAAGTTTTCAGTGGTATTTCTTGCATTGCCGGGTTTCCATAAAAATATGTGTTGAAACGTAAAGAAAATAAACATTTTTGTGAATTGATGTATAAAAAAAGTTCTTTTAATAGATAATTATAAGAAATACAATAGATATATTCTACAAAAGCTGTAAAATGATTGATGGCAAGTATTTTGCCTTAGTGTGACGGGTCTATCCTTTTTTTAGAAGTAATTAACGTATATTTTTTCGGTATATTAGCTAATCAGGTAGAAAAAATAAAATGGATGCTGGTATTTATCTGAGAACGATTCTGAGAAGAAAAAAGTTTTTATTTTACTGGGTTATAACAGGTATTTTTATAGCTATAGTTGCTTATTTTATTCAGCCTCCAGTTTATAAGGTTGTTTCAAAGTGGTATGTTAAGAAGGCGAGTGCAGACAGGGTATTGTCTCAGGGTATAAATGTAGGTGATACAGCTCCTATAAGGAATATTGAAGGTCTTCTTTTTGATAATTATAATAAAAGTGCTGTTTATATTGATGCTGCTATCCTTCTGTCTCCTGATGTTCTAAGGGAGATTATCAAAAGAGCTGATTTAAAAGATGAAAACGGTAAATATTTATCTGTTGAAGGTTTTAGAAAGATCTTTCAGGTTAGTGTTGATGAGGCTTTGCCTTTTATTATAGTTAAATTTTTCTTTAATGATCAGTATAAAGCCTATGAAGTTATTCAGATAGCAGAGGAAGTTTTTGTAGATAAGAATATTTCAGCAGAGGCTAAAAAGGCTGAGTTGAATAGAATGTTCCTTGAAAAGCAGGTTGAAGAAGCAAGAGAGAAAGCTATGGAAGCTTCTGAAAACCTCAGAGAATATGAAAAACAGAGCAATATTGTCAATCTTGATCTTGAAACAAAAGCTAATATAAAAAACAATGCCTCTCTTGAAGTTCAAAGAGCATCTTATCAGGCGGAACTCAACTCAATAAACAAAAAAATAATTGAGCTTAAACGAAAACTCCAGATGATTTCGCCGGGGCAGGCAATTGATAAGTCAACAATTGCTTCAGATCTTAATATTAAAATGTTACGCCAGAAGCTTGTTGAAGAAAATAGCACTCTTATTAAGTATAAAGCTAAATATACTGATAATCATCCTTCTATCAAAGAAAAAGAAGATGAAATTTTAAGTTTGAAATCTGAAATAGAAGAAAGACACCGTCAGATTACTGGTAAGTTTTCTCCTGCAGAAAAAATTGAAGACACAGGAGAGGTTAAAGGACTGTTAATAAGTCAGTATGTAACTCTTTCTACTGAAAGAGAGGCTATGCAAAGCCGAATTAGCTCTATCGATAATACTCTAAATGATTATAGAGAAAGATTGAACAATCTTCCAGTAGCTAAATATGACTTCAGTAAGCTTGTTTTTGAGGATGAATTCAATAAAACCCGCCTGGAGAATTTGAAAATAGGTCTTGAAGCTGCAAAAATAAATGAAGCCTTTGCAAAGAATACTATTAGTATTGTAAAAATAGATGAAACAAGAAAGCCTACTCCCCTGGAGCCGTGGAGCCCTGCATTTCCAAATATTTATTTGAACCTTATTGCTGGTATTATACTGGGGTGCCTTGCTGGATATACTCATATAATTATTGCCAGTGCAAAAGATACTAAAATAAGGTATTTTGATCAGCTTGAAAACTTATGTAATCTTTCTGTTAAGGAAGTTGTTAAACTAGATGCATCAAAATCCTTGAAGGATAACGTTTTGCAGGTCAATGGTTATGAAAATGATCTTTTTGAAGTTTACCGCCGATTGCGGGCGATTTTAAAAAGTCATTCAACAAAGGAAACATGTCAAATTGTAACCTTTCTTAATCCTGATTATTCAGCTTATTATACTATAGTACTATTGAATCTTGCCAGGCATACAGCATTTTCGGGGTATAGCGTGTTGTTTATTGACGCTAATGGTAGAATACCTCAAGAAGGAACATTGTTTGAGCTTGATAAAGAAGAACAGGGTTTGTCAGATTTTCTTAAAGAGCCAGAATCCAGTGTGCATGATATGATCAAAAACACCCGGCAGGTGCAGGGGTTATCTGTTATACTTGCAGGTACAAAGCCAGAAGTCTTACCAGATATGTTAAATGCTGAAAAGCTGAACAGTATACTTAAAACAATAAAAGGGTATTATAACTTTATTTTTATCAATCTGCCTTCATACAATGATTGTCCAGAAGCAGAAGAGCTAGCTGCTCTTGCTGATAAGGCATTTTTATCTCTTGTATCTGATATGACAGATGTTCAAAGCTTTATCAAACTTCAGGATAGGGTAAGTGCTTCTGGTGTTGATGTAGCAGGATGTTTGTTTATAAATATGCAGAGATAGAAATATTAACTATCCTGTTTTAGAACAAAAAAAAAGAGGGGAAACTTTTTTCCAATTTGCCCCTGCGATGTTTTCTAGCCTATTTAAGTGTTTTGGGTAAGTAGAGAGAGAGAAATTAAGGTAATTAAATAAAAACTTTTAGAGGTAGTGAGGAGTTTAGGTTTATATTAATCGTCAAACTTTTAACTGTCTGTCTTTTAACTTATATAATTATTATACTTCCTGCTTAAAAAAAAGTTCTGAGTATTCACCACGAATCGTATAGATGAAAACATCTATTTTTGAGAGATTTAAAAAGTAATTCTAATTGGAGTTTATGCGGTATAATGAGGTTATCAAAGACAAGCTTTTAGTCTTAATAGCCTGAATTCTAGTATTCAACCATTGTAATGATATCAACATCTTCTGGCAATTTAGATTTGCCATTTAAGAAAGTCAGGTCAACCATAAATGCAATAGATATAATATTGCCGCCAAGTTTTTCAATAAGCTCACAGGCCGCTTTTGCAGTTCCACCAGTAGCAAGAAGGTCGTCAATAAGAACAACTCGTTTGCCTGGCTCTATTGCGTCTTTATGAATTTCAACAGTATCAGTGCCGTATTCCAGTTCATATGTAACTTTTTCAACGTCTGCTGGCAGTTTACCTGGTTTGCGAATAATAACTACACCGGCTCCAAGGTTATAGGCCAGTGGTCCGGCAAAAATAAACCCTCTGGATTCTATGGCAGCAATGTAATCAATATTTTTATCTTTTAATTTGTCAGTAAAAAAGTCTATGATGTGTTTAAATGCTTCAGCATCTTTTATAACGGTTGTGATATCTTTAAAAATGATCCCTGGCTTTGGAAAATCAGGGATATCTCTCATTTTTGCCTTGACCAGATCTGGCATGGGTTTCTCCTTTTAAACTCATTTAATCCGCATATATTTATATCGAAAATTTTATAAAAATACCAGTAAATTTTCAAAAAGGTAATAGTAAATGAAGTCTGACATATACACCCACCCCCAACCCCCTCATAGGGGGCTTTAGGTGTATTCTACTAAACGGCATAAAAGATTAAACAATTCTAAGCCCTATATCTGTGTGCGAAGCCCGAAAAAACTCCTACAAATAGATCCTTCGCTGTGCTCAGGACACCTCAAAGGTCCTAAAGAGGCTAATAACTACCGGAGCGAACTTAGTTCGCTCCGGTGAGAGTTTTATTTATGGCTAATTCAGGCATCCAATAAACTATTATCATTGTGAGGATGGCTTTTAGCTCGACGTGATGCGGTCACTACCCCCTGAAACCCTCATTTAGCGAGTGAATAGAAGGTATAAATACTGCAACCCTTGCCTGTGCAAGCGAACGAAAACTTGAGAGAGCGTGCGAAGACAGAAAAGCAATTTTAGTCCAGTGCGGTCACGCACCCCGAATTGAAGGGTGGGCGGGTTGGGAACTTGCTGTGGCGAAGCCCGAAGAATCTCTCAAAAATAGATCCTTTGTTTCACTCAGGACACCTCAAAAGTTCTAAAGAGGCTAATATTCAGCAAAACTACCGAAACGGACTAAGATACCGTGTGTTATTAATCTTTATAAACCTGTGCAAATAAGTTTAAAGCCATAATTGGGAATATAAAAGACTGTACCAATGGTACTAAAAGAATACCAACACAGGTACATACCAGACCAATAACAACAATAGTTAAAATGATGATTAATAATATGATAAATATTATAGCGAGAGAAAAATCAAGGATATTACCGAATATTTTTTGAAGAATAGCAAGAATATTAAAAGCCGACCAGAATTTACCTTCAGCAGCAAATCTAACTATAGCCATAGGCACAAAGATCATAAAGCCGAACATAATTAGGAAAAAGAAAATCATATAAAGTATAACAGCAAGTCCCATACCAGCACCAGCAATATCGCTACCAGAGGCACCAGCAAAACCACCTAAAGCTGCAATTAATATGGTAGGAATAGCTATAATAGCAAACATAATGATAGTATAGATAACATAAATACCTATCGCTTTAAGCCCATTCCAGAAAAATCTTCCATAATTACCAGTCCATGAAGGCATTATAGCTGAGCGGTTGTATACTTCAAGTTTTGCTGTTTCAATAATATATCCTGATGGAATAGCATAAACAGCTATAAAAGCAACAAAGCTTATTAGAGCAATGATAATAGCAAGTGCGATAACGCCTGTAGAGAAAGCAGAATCTCCAATACCTTTTCCCATAACTTCTATGAACTGGAAACTGATGTTTGATGCTAACTGTACAAGAAAAGCCCCGAATGAAAATGCGAAAGCAATAAGATAAATGCTTGTTAAACTCGATTCACCCAGTGTAGTAAAAGGAGCAGACATTGTTTTTGTAATATCTAACTTCATTTTTTATCTCCATTATAGCAATATTAAAAATAAACAAATTAATTATATCAACAACAGTGCGGTTAAATATCATTTATATAAAGTATAATTTAAGAAGTTTGTTGCCTGTAAATCTGGGCAAACATGTTCATAATGATTATAGGCACAATAAACTGACTGATTAGAGGAACAAAAATATATCCAATGCAGGTACAACAAAGCCCTATCATAACAAAAAACATTGCTATAATTACAAGTAAAGAAACCATAATAGCGATTATGTAGTCATTGAAGTTTTTTATGATAATATTTATAGCTTTTAAGATATTAAAAGCAGCCAAAAAGGAGTTTTTAGCAGCAAAATTAACCATTAAAAATGGGTATAAAAGCAAAAAACAAAGCGTAAATAATCCAGAAATGGCCAGTGTGATGAGTACTGATGCTGGACCAATAAAATTATCAAATATTTGACCTGTATTAGAGGTGCTGCCTCCCATTGAAAAGTAGATAGCCAGAGCTATTAAAACAGGTATCATTGCAATAGCAGTCAAAAGAATAACATATATAACTATAATAAAGAAAAATAAAAGCCCTTTGACGAAAAATTTCAGGAAATTATTCTGCCATGGTGGCATTACAAATTCATGGCCTGCAATTTCAAGCTTAATAGTCTCTATGGTATATCCTGTCAGGAGAGAGTAAATAATAATGTTAATCAGAAACATAAGTAGAGAAAAAACGCAAATCATACCCCCAATTGCAATAGGCAAAGCAGTATTTTCTGAGGCATAAGGCCCGAAAGACATACCTGCAAAGTTTGAAGCAAACTGCATAGCCACTTGAAGTATAGCTGTAAGAACTGTAATGCCGAATGCTATTAAATATACAGTTAACAACTCATCAGAATTAGTTGATTTAAAAGGTATAACAAAGCTTCTTTTTAGATCAATTGCCATTAATAAGTAACCTTTATACGGTGGTTTTTATGAGAATGGTAGATTGGCGTTTCCCTGCTGGTTTTCATTAGCAGCTGAGTTGTTTTTAAAGATACTTTCACTGCTGAAATCTCCTGAAGAGATGTTGCTCAAAAGGTTAGACATTTCGATAGCAGCTGTTGCGGCGTCAGATCCTTTGTTGCCGGCTTTAGTTCCTGCTCTTTCTATTGCTTGTTCAATATTATCTGTTGTTAAAACCCCAAAAACGACTGGTATGCCTGTATCAAGCATTACGTTTGCTATGCCTTTAGAAAGTTCAGCTGCAACGTAATCAAAATGAGGGGTTGCTCCCCTTATAATGGCCCCCAGGCAAATAACAGCGTTATATTTATTTGTAGCGGCAAGTTTTTTAGCTACCAGAGGTATCTCAAAAGATCCAGGAGTCCAGGCGATATCGATTTCGCTATTATCAACACCGTGCCTTTTCAGGGTATCCAGACATCCTCCGAGGAGTTTTGAGCTGATAAACTCATTAAACCTGCCGACAATAATGGCAAACTTGAGGTTTTGTGCGATAAGTTTTCCTTCATATACATTGACCATTTTAGACTCCTAATCTATCATGTGGTTCATTTTATCTCTTTTGGTTTCAAGGTATTTGCAGTTAAATACATTGATAGCTGAAGGCATTTTAAGCCTTTCGACTACTTCAAGGTTGTAACCCTGCAAACCAACTATCTTTCTGGGGTTATTGGTAATGAGTTTGAATTTATTGATACCCAGACTTAAAAGTATTTGTGCGCCGACACCGTAGTCTCTGAGGTCTTCGGGAAAGCCCAGTGAAATATTAGCCTGAACGGTATCTTCTCCTTTTTCTTGCAGGGCATAAGCCCTGAGCTTATTGAGTAATCCAATACCTCTGCCCTCGTGCATTCTGAGGTATACTAGAGCTCCACATCCGTAATCATTAATATATTTTAGTGCACTGGCAAGCTGGTTTCCGCAGTCACAGCGAAGGCTATGGAATATATCACCTGTCAGGCATTCTGAATGCATTCTTACAATGGGTATTTTGTCGTTCTCACAGTGGCCATCATCTGTTATTCCTTTTGTCAGGGCAATATGTTCTGAATCATCCAGAACACTTTTGAATCCTGTAATTTTAAAGGTGCCAAAAACAGTTGGCAGATGAGCTTCAACATCTTTTGTAACCAGTGTTTCGTGACGCAGGCGATAGCTTATCAATTGAGCTACGGTTATAAATTTTATATTATGCTCTTTAGAGAATTTAAGTAGGTCATTACGGCGTGCCATGGTGCCATCTTCGTTAAGGATTTCACATATAACGCCAGCTGGTGTGAGTTCGGCCAGTCTGGCAAGGTCAACACTGGCTTCAGTTTGTCCTACTCGTTGCAGCACACCACCTTCTCTGGCCTGTAGAGGGAAAATATGTCCGGGTTTTCTGAGGTCAGAGGGTATAGCACCAGGTGAAATGGCAATCTGAATTGTTTTGGCCCGGTCTGATGCTGAAATGCCGGTTGTTACGCCATATTTTTCGGCTGCATCCACGCTGACAGTGAATGCTGTTTTCTGTCCTTCAGTGTTGTGGTCTACCATTTGTGGCAGCTCAAGTTTTTTTATTAGTTCTGGAGCCATGGCCAGGCAAATTAGGCCACGTCCGTGTTTTGTCATAAAATTGATTATTTCTGGAGTGATTTTTTCTGCTGCACAAACGAGATCGCCTTCGTTTTCACGGTCTTCGTCGTCTGCTACAATGACCATTTTTCCTGCTTTGATGTCTTCTATGGCTTCTTCAACTGTATCAAAAAGATTGCTTTCATCGTCATCTTTAACATGCAGGCCTTTAATCTTTTTTCTAATATTAGGGGCGGGGTCTATTGACATTTTTATTCCTTTTTATTCTTTGAATTATAAGTATTATGCATATTCATTTGGAACAAGGCACATAAATTTGAATGTTTCAGTGGATTTATTCTTAAATTGGTGTTTTTCATCAGGTTTTATCAGTGCTGCTTTACCGGGTATAAGCTCTATTTCTTCACCTGATTCAGTAACAAGAGCACCTTTTCCTTCTACAACATATATTTCATGTTCCCATGAATGACTGTGAAACGGAGTACAGCCATCTTTACCCAGTTCAAAAATACGCATAGTGAAGTTCGGAGCACCATCATTGGCAGTCAAAACCTTTCTGATTTTTGCTGATCTGGCGCCTTCAACATTGACATCCTGTAAATCTACATCTGTATAGTGAACTACCTTCATATGATCTCCTTTACTGGTATATTACATAAATCCATGTTTTGCAAGGTATTCAAACGTTATTTTTGAAGATTTGTCAGTATTATTTTCCCTGTTAAAAAGAAATTTTTCAATATATCTGGCAATGAGGTCAGATTCCAGATTGACCATATCGCCTGATTTCAGGGCAATTAGCGTAGTATGATTGAGTGTATGGGGTATTATAGCAACAGAAAAGATTCTTCCATTATCGTTAATATTGCTTATTGTGAGGCTAATTCCATCAATACAGATGGATCCTTTGTATATGATATACTTTGCAATGTTTTCTGGGGCTTTAAAGGTATAAATGGTTGTGTGTCCCTGTTGTTTAATATCAATAACTTCGCCTGTGCCGTCAATGTGACCGCTGACGATGTGTCCGCCGAGTCGGTCGCTGAGTTTCATTGCTCTTTCAAGATTAACGGCAAGCCCGGGTTTAAAGTGTTTCAGAGTAGTTATATTGAGGGTTTCAGAAGAAACAAAAACGCTAAAAGTACTTGAAGTAAGCCCGGTAACGGTCTGGCAGGCCCCACTAATAGAGATGCTATCACCTTTTTTGACCTCCTGGAGGACTTTATATGCTGAAATAGTCAGCGTAATGCCCTGATTAGCTTTTTCAATACTTACTATTTTGCCTGTTTCTTCAATAATTCCAGTAAACATAATTTAAAGGGTATCACAGAATTTTTCTGTATTCAATTGAGTACTGGTGGTTGTGGAATGTTGAGGGAGACGACCAATACTTATGTATTGCATCTGAGACAAAACTTTCAGTGCCAAAATTGCACTGTTTCTTCACTGACCAGTAATCATCACTGTAAATACATTTTAGAGATCTCTGAATAATTTAAAAGTTCACAGATTCAAGAAATTAGTGTCGGGGGTTAAAAAAACCGCACAGCGGTTTTTTTAACCCCCTCCCTGTTTTTGCTGGAATCAGCAATTTCTTAATTAATCAGAGGTTCCGATTGATAACAACAAAAAAAGTTCAGTGCATAACTTAAAAATTTTTCGATTTTCAAGCCCAAATCCCGCCCACCCTAAAGGAAAGCATGGGGTCTTACTCCCAGGCTGCGCCTGCTCGTTCAACCCATATCTTTACTTTTAAAATTTTTGAAAATCGAAAACAAAAAGTCTATTGTTATAGTTATGCATTGGTCCTATAAAAGACATTGTATAAACTGTAAGACAATCACATCAGGGCTTTTGCCAGAAAGCAGCAGGAGAGCCTTAAAAGCCCTCCTGCTTGGTTTATTATATTTTCTATCCTAGCTAGATAGAACCTTCTACAGTTTCTCCGGAAGACTCATCAGGACTTCCTTCGCTGATTTCTTTATTTTTTTGGGCTATTTCTTCTTCTGATTGAACCTTTTCAGCATCATCAGTATCAGGACGCTCTTCTTTAGGTATTCTTTCAAAGCCGATTTTCTTTTCTTCTTCCATCACGACTTTAATTGCATCTCCTGGTTGATAGTTACCCAGCAGTATTTCTTCAGAAATAGGATCTTCAAGACGGCGTTGAATCTCTCTTCTAAGAGGTCTAGCACCATAAGTTGTGCTATAACCAACTTTGGCAAGAAAATCTTTAACTTCATCAGTAAAGATAATATCAAGTTCTTGAGATTTGACCCTCTTAACAAGGTCTTGAAGCATTATATCACCAATCTGACGTATTTCAGATTTGTTAAGATGAGAGAAGACAATTATATCATCAAGCCTGTTAAGGAATTCAGGCCTAAATGCTTTTTTAATCTCCTCATTAACAGTATCTTTAACACGTTCATATCTATCTTTTTCTTCATCATCAATGACAGCAAAGCCAAGTTTTGAAGTATTTTCCAGTGATCTTGCCCCAACATTACTTGTCATAATGATAACAGCTTCTTTAAAGCTGACGGTTCTACCTCTGGAATCAGACAATCTGCCATCATCTAAAATTTGAAGCAGTATGTTAAAGACATCAGCGTGTGCCTTTTCGATTTCATCAAACAAAACAACACTGTAGGGTTTGCGCCTAACGGCTTCAGTTAGTTGCCCACCCTCGTTATATCCAACATAACCAGGAGGAGAGCCTATCAACTTACTCGTTGTATGCCGTTCCATGAACTCAGACATATCGATTCTGATTATATTGTCTTCAGATCCAAAGATGGCTTCAGCCAGAGCCTTTGCCAGCTCGGTTTTGCCAACACCAGTAGGGCCTGAGAATATAAAGCTGCCAACAGGTCTATTAGGATTCTTCAGCCCTACACGAGCCCGCCTGATAGCTTTTGAAAGTGCCACTACTGCTGAATGCTGCCCTATAACTCTTTTATGAAGGACATCTTCAAGCTTGAGCAATCTGGCTGTCTCGCCTTCGGTCAGTTTAGTAACAGGTATATTTGTCCAGCTGCTGACAACTTCAGCAACTTCTTCGCTAGTAACACAGATCTTCTGGGCTTCCTGTTCTTCTTTCCATTTGACCTGAATTTCTCTTATTTTTTCTTTGAGTTCAGCTTCTTTATCTCTCAGCGAGCTTGCTTTCTCAAATTCCTGGTTTCTAATAGCCTGTTCCTTATCTCTGATGACCTGTTTAAGGTCTTTTTCTACTTCTTTACCTTCTGGTGGAAGTGAAGAAGCTCTTAAACGCACTCTAGAGCTTGCCTCATCAATCAGGTCAATGGCTTTGTCAGGCAGAAATCTATCAGTAATATATCTATCAGATAATTTTGCTGCAGCTTCTATAGCTTCATCAGATATAATTAGCTTATGGTGCTGTTCATATTTTTCTCTCAACCCTCTCATAATTTCGATTGTTTCGTCTACGGAAGGTTGATCTACGTAAACAGGTTGAAATCTTCGTTCCAGTGCAGCGTCACGTTCAACGTGTTTACGATATTCATCAAGTGTTGTTGTGCCTATGACTTGCAATTCTCCTCTTGAGAGAACAGGCTTCAGTATATTTGCAGCATCAATAGCACCTTCAGCAGCCCCTGCCCCGATAAGGGTATGCAATTCGTCAATAATGAGAATAACATTTCCGGCCTGTCTGATTTCATCCATGATTTTCTTAAGACGTTCTTCAAATTCGCCTCTATACTTGGTTCCTGCAACCAACAACCCAATATCCAGCGTAACAAGTCTTCTGTCAATAAGAATTTCAGGAACATCACTATTGGCAATGCGTTGTGCAAGGCCTTCAACAACGGCTGTTTTTCCTACACCCGGTTCGCCAAGCAAAACCGGATTATTTTTGGTTCGTCGACCAAGAATCTGAATAACTCTTTCGACCTCTTTTTCTCTGCCAACAACAGGATCTAGCCTTTGTTCCTGGGCTGCTAAAGTCAGGTTTGTGCCAAACTCATCCAGAGTAGGTGTTTTACTCCGACCTGTTGAAGCAGTACTTGTTGTTGAGCCAGTTTTGGCTTCTCCGAGCATGCGTATAACATTGCTTCTAACTTTGTTAAGATCCACGCCAAGATTTTCGAGTACTCTGGCTGCAACACCTTCACCTTCTCTAATAAGCCCTAAAAGAAGATGTTCTGTACCAATGTAGTTGTGTCCGAGCTGTCTAGCTTCATCCCATGACAACTCCAGAACCCTTTTTGCCCTTGGCGTAAAAGGAATTTCAACTGCAACAAAACCTGATCCTCTACCGATAATCTTTTCGACCTCGTTACGGGCATCTTTTAGTGTGACCCCCATACCTTTCAGAGTTTTGGCAGCGATTCCAGTTCCTTCACCAATGAGCCCAAGAAGAACCTGTTCTGTGCCTACAAAGTTGTGGCCCAGTCTTCTGGCTTCTTCCTGTGCTAACATGATTACTTTGATTGCTTTTTCTGTGAATCGTTCAAACATAATTGAGAATTTTCTCCTCTTCTTGTTGCAGTGAAAGAAAGTTCAGGATTGTTTCTTTCATCTAAAATAATTGTACACTAACAGAGAACCATTGTTCAAGAAAATAAAGCATTTCAAAAGTTATTAAATACTTTTAAAGGCTGATAAGCTGATTTGTTTAAGGATGAAGGCAATTGTATAACTTAGCTTCAGTTCAACAAATTTTTTATAATCAAAGTCATAAGTAATCAGATTTCAGAAAATATAGGGAGGGTGTTTTTCGTTGCTGCGCAACAAAAAACCCCCTGGAACCTTTTAGAATTATTTGATTTTTTATGTCGTTTAGTATAGATATTACAGATTAAAAACATGCGTAAAGTTCTTTACATCAGGGTGTATAATCTTTTAAAAAGTTCTTCCGGGCTATCTCAGGGCATAAGCCAGAGCGGTACACCTGAGTATTCCGTCATCAACTCAATGTTTTGCATTCTGGATGAAACCATTTGAGAAAACATAGACTTTTTAGGAGAGACATCAACAACATTCGGCTCTTCTTCAATGCCAGCAAGTTCTGCTGCATAATAAATAGCATCTTTAAGAGATCCCATTTTGTCTATCATTCCGTATTCTAGAGCCTGTTCACCTGTAAATATTCTTCCATCTGCAAATGTTTTAACTATATTATGATCAATATTTCTGCCCCGGGCAACTACATCAACAAACTGGTTATATGTATTATCAATCATTCCCTGAAGGAGTTCTTTTTCTTCATCGGTTAAAAGTCTGTGAGAAGAGAGGATGTCTTTATAAGGACCTGATTTTATAACTTCTGAAGCTATACCAATTTTTTCATAAAGGGCTTTAAATGAAGAGCTTTTGATAATAACACCAATAGAACCTGTTATAGTACCGGGATTAGCAACTATCTTTGAGCATGCACTTGCAATATACACACCACCAGAGGCACAAACTTCACCACAAGAAGCAACTATTAATGTATCTTTAGCTTTCAACCTTTCAATAGCATTATATATTTCCTGTGATGCCCCAACAGTGCCGCCGGGGCTATTGATTCTTATTACCAGTGTTTTTATTTCACGATTTTCGACTTCTTTCAGTGCTTTTATGACTTTTTTGGCAACAGGAAAATTAGTTGAATCCATTATGATTCCATCGATTTTAACAAGAGCAACATCTTTATCTTTGAACAGACGTCTTTTAGCACACCTTATTCTGGATTTAATACCATTGATGAGGCCTTTTTTTCTTGGCTCGTCAGGCTTTACCCTGTCGCATTCGGGTTTTTGAGTTTCATTATTATCTTTCAGGGTGTTTTTGTCAGTCATTTTGTTCCCTTTTTTGAAGTTCTTTTTTTGCTTTTTGCCATAACTCTTCAAGTTCAGGTTGAGACAGTTTAGAAAGATCAACAGGAGAAGTTGTTTCCATCATATGAAATCTTTTAATAAACTTTTTGCAGGTATTTTGCAATGCCATTTCTGCATCGACTTTGTGCCAGCGAGCGATATTGACAATTGTAAAGAGCATATCACCTATTTCATCCTGTATTCTATCTTTATTGCCAGAAGCTGCTGCCTGTTTAAACTCATCAATCTCAGAAAACAGGGTATCCCATAGCATGTCGATATCAGGCCATTCAAACCCTACTCGAACAGCTTTTTTGCTTATATTATCAGCCCTCATAAGTGCCGGAAAATTATTCGGTATACCATCGAGAGCTGATTGTCTTTCGGGCTTTTCTTTACTTTTGATCTGTTCCCAGTTTTCAACAACCTCAGCTGAGTCTTTAACAGGCGTATCAGAAAATACATGCGGGTGCCTGTGAATTAGCTTGTCATTAATCTTTTTAGCAACATCTTCAATATCAAACTTACTGGATTCTTTAGCTATCTGTGCATGAAGAATAACCTGCAACAAAACATCTCCCAATTCTTCACATAGAAGCCGGTCATCCATCGTATCGATAGCATCCAGCAATTCATAAGATTCATTCAGCAAATACTTTTTGAGGGATTTATGATCCTGTTCTCTATCCCAGGGGCAGCCTTCAGGGCTACGAAGTATTTCAATAGTTTTAATCAGTTTTTCCAGATTAGATTTGTTGTTGTTGCTCATTATTAGCCTTCCGGGTTAATATCTGGCCTTGAACCCGGGCGGGGCATACTGTGTCTTCTCATAGGAATCTTAAATCCCTGTGCTGCTGAGACTATACTACCCATGAATGCACTTGCTTCAAACGGTAGCAGCAGTGTATTACCTTCACCATTTGACACTTTTTCAAGTGCTTCAAGGTATTTAATATGAATAAGTTCTGGTGTTGGTCTTCCATTGTGAATTGCATTGTATATTTTTTCTATCATTTCAGCTTCAGCAGATTTTATAAATCTTATTCTATCAGCTTCTGCGTTAGCTCTGAGAAGAATAGCTTCTTTTTCACCTTCTGCTTCTCTAACAGCAGCTTCTTTCTTACCTTCAGCTTCCAGAATAGCTGATCTTTTCTGACCTTCAGCTGTTCTAATTGCAGCTTCTTTTTCACCTTCAGCAGTCAGTATAGCCGCCCTCTTGGTACGTTCGGCTCTCATCTGTTTCTGCATGGCCTCTTCAATGTCTTTAGGAGGGTTAATATCTTTTAACTCAACCCTGTTGACTTTTAGGCCCCACTTTGTTGTAGCTTCATCAAGAATAACCTGAAGTTTATCGTTAACAGTCTCACGGGATGCAAGCGTTTCGTCAAGTGACATCTCACCAATAATATTACGTAGAGTTGTTAAAGCTAGCTGCTCTACTGCGCTAACAAGTTGGGCCACTTGATATGTTGCTCTATATGGATCTGTAATCTGGTAATAGATAACAGCATCAATATTCATAGTTACGTTATCTTGAGTAATAACAGGCTGTGGACGGAGAGCGAATACCTGTTCTCTCATATCAACGATATACATCTTATCCATAACAGGTATCAACCATACCAGACCGGGTTTTTCGATACCTTTATACCGCCCTAGTCTTTCAACAATGCCAACTGTTGACTGTCTGACAATCCTTATAGACATTGCAGCAAGTGGAACGATAACGGCAAAAAGCCCTAGAAGTAGTAAAATCAGTAATCCACCAAAGCACTCACCCATGTTGACCTCCGATCGTATTTTGTAAATAACAGTCACTATAATTTTATACAAAACATAAAATCAATAAAGCAAAAAAAATTTAGCATCAAAATCAGCTGATACAGGCATTTTATCATCTGTCTGGTTTAAGAGTTAGTTTTTATAGCAATTAACAGGTATACACTAATTTAATTCTTTCCCTGGGCGCCTGTTTCAAGAACAACTTCAGTTTTTTCTGCATAATCTGCAAACATTTCTGAAAGCTCCTGAACATCGCTAAGAATGGCTTTTGCATCAAGCCCTGTGATCTGGTGGTCTTCTTTTATCACGTTGCCATTAGCTACAACATACTGTGCTTCTGTTCCGTCTGCTGCCCAGATTATGTTTTCAACCAGGTTATCGAGTCTTGTTGGAATCAAATTAGGCCGTGTGAGGTCCAATATAATAAAGTCAGCATCTTTACCTTCATCAAGGCTGCCACAATTAAACTTGAGAATTTCAGCCGGTTCTACTGTTATCATTTCAAGGACTTTCTGGGCAGGTAACAAACTTGCATTCTGGTTCAAGGCTTTCTGATACTGAGAGGCCAGTCTTGCGGCAGCAATAATATTTTGATTATCTGCTGACCCTGATCCATCAGTTGAGATAGCCATTTTAATTCCCATTTCTAGCATCTTAATAACTGGTGGCATGCCTGACCCCAGTATTGTGTTGGCCAGTGGATTATGGACTACACGGGTATTTGTATCTCTGAGTATTTCAACATCATGATCAGTACAGTTGACCTGGTGCGCAACAACTGTGTTTTCATCAAGAAAATCAATAGATTTAGCGTATTCAATTGGTGTCATACCATATTCTTGCCGGAACCAGCGGGTAGTATTAGGTTCTTCTGAGCTATGAATATGTATAAGGGTATTATGTTCTCTGCTCCAGTTTTTGAGTGCCTTCAGGATCTCAGGACCATTGGAGAAAAGCTGGTCTGGCCCGGGTATAATACGTATGCGGGGTGTATTTTTAAACTTTTGATAATTTTCTTCTACCCTATCAAGAGCTATCGTGTAAGGTTTATCGAGCAGGTCTTTAGCATAATTGCGATCCTGACTGCCTATAGCGACTATCATCTTCGTTGATGCTTGTATATTGGCTTCAACTATCTCATCCACTCTGTATTTATTGTGGTTGCAGTGATGTACCATAGTTGTGGTAATTCCGTAATGTATATCATCCACACGGGCCTTGAGATAGGCAATCAGGTTAGGTGATTTATTGAAGTGAGAGGTGAGTTTTTCTCTGTTGTTATTCATAAAGCCTGTGAAAAGGTTGACAGCTTTATCAAGCCATGGTGTAAGGGGTACGTCTTTTGCGACTCCTATGATAGGTGATTCGTGGTCATGGCCGTGGGCTTTGACGAAACCTGGAAGCATCACACCTTCAATCATTGGAACAGGCTCACTTGACTGTTCCTTACCAAGAATTTTTAAGCTTGTTCCGTATTTATCTATAATACGCAGGCCAATTTCTTCTGTATACGGGCCAACTTCTAAAATTTTATCGTTTTCTGTAAGTATATAGCCATCCTGAATTCTTTTATCTCTGCCAGTTCTATTTGATACTTGCAACAAGAACTTTGACCGTGCGAAAATATGTTTTGCCATAGTTTTTCCTCTACTCTTTCTGACCTTTATACGATAGCAGATTGATGCATCCTGATCAATATCATACATTATTTTTCAGGGTGATTGTATAAAATTCAAAGACTGACGATATAAAAATTGTGCTTCAATAAGCAAAGACTAATCCATAACTATAACAATAGATTTTTTGTTTTCGATTTTCAAAAATTTTAAAAGTCAAGATATGGGTTGAACGAGCAGGCGCAGCCTGGGAGTAAGACCCCATGCCTTCCTTTAGGGTGGGCGGGATTTGGGCTTGAAAATCGAAAAATTTTTAAGTTATGCACTGAACTTAAGCATGAGATTTTTAAAGAATTTTCACCCGAAATGTTTATTATAGCAGTATTAAAGAAGACAGAAGAGGCTAATATTAAGCAAAACTACCGGAGCGAACTAAGTTCGCTCCGGTGAGAGTTTTATGTCGGGCTAATTCAGGCATTCAACAAACTATTGTCATTACGAAGAAGGCTTTTAGCCTGACGTGATAACCCAGAATGAACATTTGATAGATCTTTCACTTCGCTCAAGATGACAAAAAAGTTCTAAAGAGGCTATACTTCAGCAAATCACCCAAAGTGGATTAAGAGCCGGTATATAATCAAAGTCATAAGTAATCAGATTTCAGAAAACACCCTGGAGACTTTTAGAATTGTTTAATTTTTTATGTCGTTTAGTATAAAAAGGAAGATATGGTTTAGAAATCGAAACCAGCTCAATATTATTTGCTGTTAGAGCAAAAGAAATATTAAAAATTAATGCAATCAGAGTTAGTCTTTTTTTGGGAATTCCAGTACATCAGCATTGCGAACAAGATTGAGATGTTTTTTAGGTTTTATTTCATCTAAAAGTGAAACAAGCTGATCGAGTCTTTCATCAAAGCCCTGTTTATCTATCTTATCTGCAACTTTATCTATTTCTTCCTTGAGATAGAGGCTATATTGCTTGATAAGAAGGCTGCATTTTACCAGTGCATCCATTTGATCCATCATAAGAACAAGATCATTTTCGTACTGGTTAAGAGTGTGCTGTAATTTTTCCACACAGAGATAAGATTCGAGCAATTCTTTGTTCCATATTTGCCGGGATTCTTCCAGCAGTTGCTGCAATTCAATATTGTTTTTGTGTTCTTGCTCTAATTTTGAAAAATGTTCTTCAAGTTCTTCTGGCAAGTAATTGCTGGCTTTAAGCTGCTCTATTCTCTCTTTGATAACAGAGTTGTTGTTTTCCTGCATATCTGATCCTTTATTTATTGATGTTTTATTTGTCTGAGATAGACTGATAATTTAGTTTATCATAATACTTTTTATAGTAACATTATCTAAATTTAATTAAAAACCGGTAATATTTTACTATAATAAACATCCTGAGGGGGTCTCTGAATAATATAAAAGTTTGCAGATTCAGGTCGCTGTTTTTGCTTTAATTTGTAACACCTTAATTAATCATAGGTTCCCTGAAAAATAAAATTACAAAGGGTAAAAAGCAGATATTTATCTTTGCTGCACAACAAAAAAATACCCTGAAGATTTTTAGAATTGCTTAATAGTATAAAACCTGTATAAACGGAGAGGGCGGGATTCGAACCCGCGGTGCCTTTCGACACACAGTCTTTCCAGGACTGCACCTTAAACCGCTCGGACACCTCTCCTTATATTCAATTCTCACTTAATATATCACAAGCCCATTTTATAAGACCACTCTCATTAAAACAAATTTATATTCTGTCACACAACAATTTCAATTAAGTAAATAATTGTGCCAACACACCATAAAAAGCTAGGCTTATGACATTCTTTGATTTACAATGTTTAATCAAATGACCATTGTAACAGATAATTATAACTACTATATATAGCCAACCAGATGGAGTCTTTACCATGAGTCTGTATCTAAAACTCAAAGAACAGGCAGAAAAAAAACCTTATGCCAGGGCCATTATTGATAATGATAAGTCTTTTTCATATTCAGAACTTATGAATTCTGTTGATAGAGCTGCTTCTGGTCTTAAATCTTTAAATATTAACAAAGATGACCATGTCGGTATGCTCTGTATGAACCAGTATGAATATGTTATGCTGCTCTTTGCTGCCAGTAAAATAGGTGCTATAACGGTACCTGTCAATTGCATGCAACAAGAAACAATCATAGAATACACTATATTTGATTCTGGTATTAAAATGCTCTTTGTATCAGAGGAAATATTTCATAAATATTCCAATATAATCAGCCTGGCAGAAGAAAAGCATATAAAAATTATTGTTATTAGCCGTCAAAAGTCTGCTGACAGGTATTTTTCAACGTTTGAAGAATTTATGATGCTGCCTCAAATATATGTTGAAACAGAAACTTCAGAAGATAATGTTGCCGTCATGCTTTATACATCAGGCACAACAGGCATGCCCAGAGGAGTTTTATTAACACATAAAAACCTGATATCCAATGTAAACGGCTTTTTTAATGTAACAAAACTTCCAGAAGGAGACAGTGCCATACTGGCATTACCATTATTCCACGCTTTCGGGCAGATAGTTCTGCTTGTTTGTCTGTTTAATTGCATTACAACCATACTGATACAGCAGTTTGCACCACAGACAATACTAAAAAACATGGTAACCTATAAAACCGGAGTACTACCACTGGTACCAACAATGTTTGATATTATTATTACAGCAGCAGAAAAGAAAAATATTACGCTTGATTTTGTAAATTATTGTGTCACAGGCGGCGCATCTATTTCTACCAGTCTGTACAGGAAAATCATTGAAACCACAGGAGCCAGAATCATCGAAGGATATGGTCTGACAGAAACATCACCTGTTATAACTATCTCTCAATCGGAAATATGCTACAAAGAAAACTCTGTAGGAAAACCCATACCCGGCGTAAAGGTTAGGCTTGAAGAGGACGGCGAAATTTCTATCAGCGGTAACTCTGTCTTTAAAGGTTACTGGAATGATATAGAGGCTAATATGAAATGCTTTACCCCTGACGGATATTTCAGAACAGGCGATACAGGCTATATAGACAATGAAGGGTATGTTTATATTACTGATAGAAAAAAAGATATCATAATTCGTGCCGGTGAAAATATATCACCCAAGCAAATTGAAGATGTTTTGTATCAATTTGAGGCACTAAGAGATGTTGCTGTATTTGGTGTAAAAGATTTAAAACTGGGTGAAGCAATTCTTTGCGCTATCGAAACAGAAGCCGAACTGGATAAAAAAGAGCTCAGACAATATTGTAAAAACAGACTGCCAGCGCATATGATACCAGAAGATTTTATTCTTATGCCACAATTGCCACGTAATGTGCTGGGCAAAGTGTTAAAGTTTAAACTTAGAGAAACATTTGCCAGACAGCTTACTGTTAGTGGCAACTAATACCGCCTGGTTTACTGATTTTATTTATTGCTCTAAATACTTGCAGGCAAACTTAAATAGCAGACCCCTGTGAGGACTGCTATTAATTAATGATACCTTATAAATTTCTATTCTTCGTTTTCATCTTCTTCTGTGACGCCGAGTTCTTCTTTAGCTTTTTCGAGTGCTTCAATGACGTCATCAATTTTATCCGGCGGAACAGTAATACCTTTTTTTGTTGGGTTCCAGTTATCACCTTCATCAGTAGTATAGTAAATTCTTAGGTCTACATACTTTTTGCCTTTATATTCATTGATAGCTATTTGCAATTCTTCTGTCGCATTTCTTTCAATGAGGCCTAATAATGTTCTTTCTGCCATTTTTGACTCCTTATTTATTAACTGACAATAACTTTATCCATCCATTGAAGATAATCTCTGAGGCCTGCTTCGATAGGTAGAAGAATAATTTCTGGTACATCATATGTATGGAGGTTTTGAACTTCTTTTTTTAAATCATCGAAAACAGAAAACTTTGTTTTAACGACAAGCAACAGCTCTTTATCGTCACATACTTTGCCTTCCCAGAGATATATTGATCGAATTTGAGGTATAATGTTAACACAGGCAGCCAATTTTTTTTCTACTAATACCCCGGCTATTTTAGCTGCCATTTCTTCATCGGGAACAGTGATAAAAGCGATCGCATGCTGATTCATCGATTTGACCACATCCTTTGATAATTAACAATGATATTCAAATATATAATAAATTCAAATTATTGCAAGGGTAGATTTAAAATATTTTTGTCTGTATTAAGATCAGTACAATCATAGAACAAATTATAATAGAGATCTCTGAATAAGTTAAAAGTTCTCAGATTCAAGAAATTGGTATCTTTGCTGGAATCAGTAATTCAGTAATTAATCAGAGGTTCCAATAAACATTTAGGGTAAAAATCCTTTAAAACGGTATTTATAGTGAACGAATAATTTAATACCTCTTACCTGTCATATTAGCGTTTTGGGGTAATAAAGTTTTTCCGGAAAGAAATTTTAAAAATTAAAGTATTCATCGGTTTTATAATACTTTGATAAAAATTCTTTCTATGATATATCATGTAATTGATGACAAGAACTAAAGAACGAGAGACAACTTTTAAAATAATAACAGTTATAATTACTATTATTGCCTGCATTACACTTGCAGAAATAGTATTAAGATTTGGGCTGCCCCACCTAAAAAAATCTGACTTCAGAAAAAGCCGCTACCCGGGAGTAATATATGAATATAAACCAAACCTGAACTTTTATCACCAGAGACATCAGACCCAAATTACACTTAATTCACACGGTTTTAGAGATAAAGAATTTTCAAAAGATAAACCGGAAGGCCTGATAAGAATTCTTTGCCTCGGAGATTCTGCTACATATGGTCATGGCATTAAAAATGTTGACGAAACTTACCCCGCCATGCTGGAAAAAATATTGAATGAAAACTCTAAGATCCCTTTTGAGACCTATAATATGGGCGTTGAGGGGTATAATACACACCATGAAGTTGCTGTGTTGAAACATAAGGGCTTGAAATTTAATCCAGATATAGCTATCATAGCATTAAACTTCGGTGATGCTGGTCGTGACTGGATCATAGTTAAAAATGGTCAGGTAATGAACAATATACCAAGGCCACCGTTTTTACAAAAAGCTATGCCTGATTCTGTTCACGATTTTTTAGCCAATAATTTGCTGATTTACTATTATTTAGACATTGCACTCTACAGGCATTTTATGTCTTTCAGTGATAAATATCATTTTTATTCAAATATGGCTGAAAAAACACACCTTGAAGACAATATAGCTGATAGTAAGATCTTTGATGAGAAAAGCCTGCTGGATTTCAAACAAATTTGTCAGAAACATAATCTTCATTGTATTGTAGCTATTATGCCATGGTTTAATATTATTGTTAATGAGACATCACCGGAATTACAGGGACTTCAGAAGCTGATTGCCTTCCTTAAAAATCATAACATTGAATATGTAGACCTGTTCAAACCTGTATTATACGAAAATGCTGATACTAACCTTGAAATACATGACTACATGGAGTCTTTAAAGGTAAGCAAAACTGATCCACATCCCAATGAGAAAGCTTTAAAGCTTTACGCAGAAGAAATTGCTGATTATATCCTCAATAAAACAAATCAATCAATCACTAAAACTATAGAATAAGCATTTTAACAGTTTTTTATTAAAAAAATTCGTATACCAGCAACAAAAATTTCTTTTTTCCAGTAAAATTGAAATGTGAAACCATTTCTGTAAGTTCAACCCAATACAAAGGATACACTATGCTGAGCGGAAACGAAATAAGAAATAAATTTGTTGGCTATTTCAGGGATAAAAGAAACCATAAACACCTGCCTAGCTCGAGTTTGATACCTGATAACCCGACCGTGCTATTGACACCTGCCGGTATGTTACAATTTGTACCGATCTTTTTAGGCTACAGTGCCCCCCCCGCCCCCCCCAGGGTTGTAACCTACCAGAAATGCGTTCGTGCTGGCGGCAAGGATTCAGATATAGAAAACGTTGGCCGCACACCAAGGCACCACACCTTCTTTGAAATGCTGGGCAATTTTAGCTTTGGAGATTATTTTAAAGATGAGATAATACCCTGGTCATGGGAATTTGTCACAGAAGATTTGTCTTTATCCGAAGATAAACTCTGGATTACGATATATGAAGAAGACGAAGAAGCTTTTGAAATATGGAAAAACAAAGTAGGCATACCTGAAGATAAAATAATAAGGTGTGGACGTAAAGATAATTTCTGGGGTCCACCCGGCCCTACCGGCCCCTGTGGGCCATGTACAGAAATACATTTTGACCTGGGCGAGCAATTTGCCTGCGGTGATAACTGCCTGCCCGGCAAATGCGAGTGTGATCGCTATGTTGAAATATGGAACCTGGTATTTATGGAGCTTTTCCTTGATGAAAAGGGTAACTATTCACCACTGGAAAAGAAAAACGTTGATACCGGCATGGGTCTTGAACGTATAGCCATGTGCTGCCAGCAAAAATTATCCACTTTTGAAACAGACCTGCTTAAACCAGTACTGGATAAAGTATGTGCTATAACAGGCAAACACTATAATGAAGACAGAAAAACAGATACCAGCCTGCGTATCATTACTGATCATGCCCGATGTGTAACATTCATGGTAGCTGATGGGCTTGTACCAGGAAATGCTGGTAGGAATTATGTCTTGAGAATGATTCTTAGAAGGGCACTTCGCCATGGCAAAATACTGGGTGTGGCTGGCAGCTTCCTATATACCATTGTTGATGATGTCATAAAGCTTTACAAAGACGCTTATCCCGAGCTGGAGAAAAAACAGGATAAGATCATAGATATTATTAAAACAGAAGAAGAACGCTTTACAAAAACGATTGATCGTGGCATGGTGCTGCTTTACAACATTATAGAAAAGTCTCAGGCAGAAGGCAAAAAGATTATCTCCGGTAAAGATGCATTTAAACTCTATGATACCTATGGTTTTCCGTTAGAGTTAACCATTGAAATAGCCAGTGAAGAGAATATCGAGATAGATATAGATGAATTTGTATCTTATATGAATGAACAGCGTGAGCGTGCCAGACAGTCACATGTAATAGAAAACCTGACAGATGCCCTTGTTTATGCCGGTATAATGAAAGAAACAGGGCCGACAGAGTTTACAGGTTACAATACAACAAAAGATTATGGCAGGCTGCTTTACATAATAAAAGATGGAAAAGTAGTAGAAACAGCTGAATCAGGTGACTTAATAGAAGTAATTATTAACAGAACGCCATTTTATGGTGAATCAGGTGGCCAGGTAGGTGATACAGGAAATATTGTTGTGCATGACATTGATGAATCAATGATCACTGACCCGGTTGATCTGGCAGAAGGTCTTATAGCAGCAACTATGTATACCCCTCCGCTGTCGTCTGCTTCTATTGAAGTCAATCAAGAAGAAACAATATCTGCACGACTTAAAGTTGTTAATACTACAAAATATGAAGATCTCATTATACATAGATGCGAAGTAGAAGAAGGTGAGGTAACCCTCAACAAACCTGTTATGACAGAGGTTAACACTGAACGCAGAAAAGATATCGCCCGCCACCACACAGCCACGCACCTTATTCATTCAGCACTGAAAAAAGTACTGGGCGATGGAGTTAATCAATCCGGGTCAATGGTGGCCGCTGATAGAGCCCGTTTTGACTTTTCTTTCAATAAAGCACTGAGCTTTGATCAGCTGAAAAAGATTGAATACTGGGTTAATGAATGGATACAGGCAGATTTTAACCGTGAAGTAGAAGTAATGACACCAGAAGAAGCCAAAAAGGCAGGCGCTATTGCGCTTTTTGGAGAAAAATACTCTGATACTGTCAGGGTAGTTAAATATGGTGCTATAAGCAAAGAGCTATGCGGCGGTACACATATTGATAGCACAGGGCAAATTCATATATGCAAAATCATTGGTGAAGAAGCTCTTGCCGCAGGTGTCAGAAGGCTTGAGGCTGTCTGTGGCAGGCAGGCTCTGAATTATGTCAATGCGCATGAAAAACAGGTTTATTCTCTGTCTACAACCCTTAAGGTTCCACCTGAAGAGGTTTCAGAGAGGGTCAACAAGCTTATGGATGAACTAAGAAACACAGAAAAAAAACTTAAAGCTTTAAACTCTGAACTGGCTTTGACAAAGGTAGATAACCTTATTGAAAAGGCTATAAATTGCAATGATTTTCGCCTGCTATCCGCCCGAGTGGATAATCTTAATTCAGATTCATTAAAAGCCGCTGCCGAAAAACTTAACGACAAACTGGGTGAAAGTATTGTTGTCATAGGGTCTTATGATAATGAGAGCGGTAAAGTGACTATAGTAACTAAAGTATCACCGGGCCTTGTTGAGAAGTCTTATCATGCAGGTAATATAGCCAGCAGTGTAGCTGCTATCTGTGGCGGCAGAGGCGGAGGAAAGCCCGGCTTTGCTCAGGCAGGAGCTAAAGATGCTTCAAAACTTGATGAGGCTCTGAAAAGCGTTAAAGACAACGTTTCACAAAAAGCTAATACCTAGAGGTTCAGTAATGTCAATAAATATTAAATGTAACGACCATATTTATCAAGATATAGAAACTGTTTTGCTCAATGTAGATGGAACATTACTCAATTATAATGAGTTGTGGTTGAAGCAGATTGGTTATTTAGCTCAAAGGCTTGCAGAGATGCACTCAGAAACAAGGGGAGAGCTTTTTAGAATAAGGGCCATGCTAACAAAAGTTCTCGGGGTGGATCCTGAGACAGAAGAAATAGACTTCACCGGGCCGTTTTTTTCCTGTGATGAGAGCCAGATCTTTATGGCCATAGGGTCAATACTTTATATTAATAACGTCAGCTGGCAGAAAACCTTTGAATCCATTGAAAAGATTGTCGATGAGATGAAAAAGGAGCTTGACATCACTGCTTACACTTCTGTTTATGCAGATTCATTAGAGTTTTTAGAATACTTTACAAAGTTAGTAAAAGTGATAACCTTTTCACGGAGGTCATTTGAGGATACAAGTAAGCTTTTAAAGCATTTTAATCTGTGTCAAATGATTGAAAAACATTGTGATTTAAGCCTTAAGGTGGGTAATACATCGTCAGGCTTCATTGAAAACCTTTGCATAGAGCATCATTTAACACCCGAAAAAACTTTGCTGATTGCAGATAGCCTTAATGATTTGTCAATAAATGAAAATATATCGCTCAAAAGGCTGGCAATTAATAGAAATTTAGCTGATAATAGTTATTATAAAAATTTTCATTTGCAGCAGGTTATTAAAAATTTTAAGGATGTTGAAGAAGCGGTATGAATAGAAGAGAAAAAGGTTTAACTTTAATAGAGCTTGCTATGGTAGCAGTTATAATAGGTATATTGGCCTTAATGAGCGGTGCAATGCTTCTTAACGCAGCAGATAAAGCTAAAGAGGGCGTTGTGAAAGCTAATGTAGCGACAGCCAGTTCGTCGTTTATTTTTAAGCTGAATGAATCGGCAGATGTGAATGTTGAAGAGTTGATACCGCAGGTAGTTGCGGAGCTTAATGATCCTGATGGAGTAGAAGATTCATCAGATGAGATTAAGAGCCCTTATAACTCTGAGATATTTGCGTTTACGACTGATGCTGCTGCTGAAGCCGGTCAGGTAACAGTAACGACGGATGATAGTCATTCTGTTATCATTAAGGGTTATGGTGAAAAGGGCAGTGCCGGCTCACCTATTATGACGAAAACGGTTACGCCTATTGAGAGTAGCGAAAGCTAGCAGGAAATAAAACTGTTATACGTTAAAATTAGAATCCTGAATAAGTTCAGGAGAATACCTGCTTTCGTTCAAATGTTTGCTTGCTCAGCAAGTCTGAGCAAATAGCATCCTTTTCTTGTATGGCAGGAGAATAGGGTAGTTAAAAGCCCGCTAATAGCGGGCTTTGCGGGTTGAAAATTTCGGTAAACTGTTAAATCCAGATAGGATCAGTGATAGGAGGTTCTTTTGGTGGCTCGTTATCATCAACCACCTGATAGTCAGTACCATTACCTCTGATCTGCTGGCCATTACCGAAATCTATAGGTATCTCTCTGCCGTTAATATTTAAAACTGATACTGTTTTACCAACATAAACTTCATTCTGATTGTCATCTCTGACTACATGAGAATAACCATCTTGATTATGCTGATCAACAATATAATCTCCGTTAATATAAAGATTTAAAATATCATTACTGTTATATATTAAATGAGGCTTTTCTACTTTTACAGTGTTGCCTGTGCCATCAAGGGTAACATCATATGTATCCTGCCTCATGTCAGCATATTTACCACCACCATATATTGAAACATTGTTGTTGGCGCTGGTATTTTCAAATACTACATTAGCAGAATCATTGTTGGAGCCCAGTCTTACAGTATGCTCATTGCCGTGTCCCGAGACATTAAAGTTTACAACATCTTTATTGCGACCTGAATCTTGTTTGGTAACGTTATAATCACCGGATACTGTCATATTCAGGTCATCTTTACCGCCTCTGGTTTGTTGATTGCCTGTTAAATAGCTGCCTCCCATGTTGAGTTCCTGATAGCTGTCACCCTGTGCGCTATAGAGGTTTGCGCTTCCATACTCAGCGTCTACTGTTTGATTGGCGCCATAAGGTGAATTTGCATACAGATTATGATCTCCTATAGTACCGGTAGAACGTTGATCAATCATACCTGTATTGGATTGTGCATAAAGGTTATTATTACCATAAACGCTTTCAGCTGACTGGCCTACTTCTCCGCCATAGGTGATGTTTAAGTTATTGTCACCAAATACTGTAAAACCATCCTGGAAGGTGTATACATTGCCAGAAGACGTTAAATTATTATTTCCATATATATTAACACCATTTTGTTGTGAGTTAAAGAAGTTACTGGAGGTAAAATCGTTATTTCCATACTCTGTGATGCCGTCCTGGCCGATATACATGCCGTTAGTAGCATTGAAAACATTGCTGCCATGGATATTTTCACCATACTGGTATGCATCATCAATACGGCTTATAGAGCCCTGATTATCACCGTATACATTGTGCAGGTTGTGATTGGCTGAATCTTCAAATTGATTAAACCATGTATCCTTTGTTTCAGCAACATTATTACCGTAAACATTTGACATATTATGCTCTGCATAATCAAGATCTTTTGATCTGGAGACGTTATCGCCATGATAGTTAATCATATTGTGAACGCCTGTGTCTCCACTCTGATTAAGCCATGTATCTTTAATTTCTGATGTGGAATTACCGTTAATATTGAGTATATTATGCTCTGCATAGGTCAAATCTTCTGATACAGCTTTGATATTGCCATTATAGTTTGCCAGGTTTTGAATGCCTGAGTCGCCATTTTGATTTATCCAGGTATCTTCAACTTTGCTGTTTATATCTCCATTTATGTTAACAGCGTTATGTTCAGTATATGTATTGTCTTTGCTATGCAGGTTTATATTTCCATTGACATTAGCAGCATTAAGCTGGGCATAATCATTGTTTTTACTTTTAAGATCGATATCTCCATTGACATTAGCAGCATTTACTCTTACGCTGCCTTCATTGTTAAATGAGCCTTTGATATCTTTATCAGATTCAGTGTAGGTATAGGTTGTTGCATCAACTTCTGCAGGTGGTAATTTAATAGTTTGACCGGCATAAATTTTTGAAGGATCAGCAATATTATTGTATTCAGCAATTTTATTAATAATATCAGGTATGCCCATTTTTCCATAGCGGCCTGTATCACGACAGGATTCAGCTATATCCCACATTGTGTCGCCTGATTTAACTGTATAAGTACTGGAATACCCGTCTTCCTGTCTATCCTGAGTGATGGCATCCTGTACAGTGTTTGTACCGGCGTCATCTCGTCTTTGCTGACGTATGTTTTCCCAGGAGGTGTTAGAGGGCAGGGGTGTTCCAGGAATATAAGCGTTACCTGTAACAACCTGCTGGTCGTTTCTAATTATTTCAACACGTGTATTATCTTTTTTAACTTCAGCTTTTTTGAATGCCTGCTCTTGAATTGCTTTAAAGTCAATGCGATTCACTTCACCTGTCATAAATATTCCTTTCTGCCTTGTTAAAATATAAGTTATTAAAGTAAAAGCAGCAATTGAATTTCGTCACTCCTTATTGTTGAACAATCAACTGTGATTGATCAGGTGACTTTATAAAATAGTTGATATCAGCACCATACTGTCCGTAAAACCGGGCAGTTACATTAATAACAGATATACTGTTATAATCGGTCTGGGCTTTAAAAACTTTAAATTCAGGTTTCATTCAATAATACCACTACTCAAATTGCTTGTTTTAAAATAAGTGTGCTCTAATATACTGCCTTAACATGTTCTGCTGTCTGGTTATTGAAGATTGCAAGTTGTTTAAATAAGCTTAATACAGCCATAATCATAAAATAAGTAAGAAGAAAACATTCAATGAAACAATTTGTAGAGTAAAATCAGAACGCAGATAAACAGAGAACATGTTATATATATTTAAAAACAATTAGCCTGGCTGAATTTCCCTGCAGAAAGAAATATTCGCTAATTTTGTTAACGAATATTTACATTTAAAAATTTTTCAAACTTATTTTTTCTTCTTTTTTCTGGCTTTAGCAGGCAATGCCCCTTTTTTAGCTCTGCTTTTCATTGTGGTATTAAATAACCCCGTAATTAATGCTACAACAAAAAGATATATAAGAAGAAAACTCACCCCGGGGCCGACAATATACCATATACTGGGAATATATGCCATGGCATAAAAGTAAGTACTGAGAGGTATGAGTGTTCCAAAAAGAACTATAATGGCAAGTTTTGAATGAAAAATGAATTCTGAAAGCTCATCCTGTTTTTTGAAGAAGTGAAACTGTATAAATGTGAGCAAGACATAGACAATCAGTTCCAGAACAGGTATGTGGTAGCGTGTGAGTTCTTGAAGTATGGTTTGATTTGTTCCTGCTTCAGATTTTTGAAGCCATTCAGTTGCAGTGCCGGCTATATCAAAGCTCACTGGAACTTTTTCAGGCATAATAACTCCAAAGCCAAGTGCTATAAGAACAATAACAGCAAATATGGGTATAACTATTTTAATTTCTCGATTAATTTTTTTTTCCATACCTGATATTTTACCAGATCATTTTAAATAAGCGATCTCTGAATAATTTAAAAGTTCACAGATTCAAGAAATTAGTGTCGGGGGTTAAAAAAAACGCTGTGCGTTTTTTTTAACCCCCTCCCTGCTTTTGCTGGAATCAGTAATTTCTTAATTAATCAGAGGTTCCATAAATAGTTATTAAATACTTTGTTTGAAGAAAATATTTTTAAATAGGAAGTTGCTATCGAAAGGCAACTGATTCCAGAGACAGTGGGTCTCAAAAAAATCCGGTGAAAAGTTGTGTCTTGAAAGCAAATGGGTATAATATTAAATCGCTTTTTAAAAAGTACGTTTTAAGTCTAATGCATAAACTGGAAAAATTTCTATTTTCAAGTTCTGGTTACATTTTTCCAGGTATAGGGTATCAGTAAAAAGAGCACTGCTATGATTTCTAGCCTGCCTGCCCACATGTTGAATATCATAATTAGTTTTGATATTGTGTGAAGATCTGCAAAGTTACCCATAGGGCCAACAGATCCAAGACCAGGGCCTATATTACCCAGAGCTGCAAAAGAAGATGAAAACCCTACTGTTATATCACTTTCGATAAAGCTTATAATAAAGGTGCTAATTATCAAAATTATTAAGTATAGAAGAATAAATATGATAATTTGTCTTATAATTTCTTTACTGACAACCTGATCATCAAGTTTGACAGGTATAACAGCGTTCGGATGTTTGATGAGGATATTTTCTTTTAGCACTGTTTTAATAAGCAAAAGTATTCTGACTATCTTGATACCTCCACTGCTTGATCCGGCGCAACCCCCAAAGAATGTAAGAATTAAAAGAATAATTATAGCTGCGGCAGGCCATACTGCAAAGTCATATGTAGCAAACCCGGTTGTTGTTAATATAGAAATACATTGAAAGGCCGCTATTCTTAAGGAATCAAAGATATTATAGTGACAATCATTCATTAATACCAGTGTTAAAAGAACTGTTGCAGCAAGAAAAATGGTGCTATAGAATAAAAATTCAGAATTTTTAAACAAAAGTTTAATGTTTCTGGCTTTTATAACCCTGAATTGCAGTGCAAAGTTAACTCCAGCGAGGAACATAAATACAATGATAATCCACTCAAATATAGGGTTTTGATAGCCCCCGATGCTTTCAGGGTGAGGTGAAAATCCGCCAGCAGCAAGGGTAGATAAAGAATTACAGATGGCATCAAAAAGTGGCATATCAAATTCTGTTAAGAGAATAATTTCTATTATAGTAAGTATAATATAGATTTTCCAGAGTTTAATAGCGGTTGACCTCACTCTTTGAGAGAGTTTATCTTCTGAGGGGCCAGGTGCTTCAGCAAAGAAGAGCTGTCTGCCGGCAACCTTAAACTGGGGTAAAACAGCAATAAAGAGAACTATGATACCCATACCGCCTAACCACTGTGAAAAGCTGCGCCAGAAGAACATTGATTTTGGATACAGTGAAAAGTCAGTTAATATTGTTGATCCTGTTGTGGTAATGCCTGACATAGATTCAAACAGGGCATTAATAATATTGATATTAAAGAACAGGTAAGGTATTGCACCCAATAATGCTGCTGAAGCCCAGGCCATAGCAACAATAATAAGACCTTCGCTCCGGTTTATTTCTTCATTGCCGGGTTTTATTTTTGAAAGCATAAAACCTGAAGTGACGCCAATTAAAGCAGAAAGAAGAAAAGCTTCAAGGCCTATCCATTCTTGATAAATCAGGGCTACTAATGCCGGAAAAAGAAGCAGGACACCGAATGCTATTAATACAATTCCTGTAGTATGAATAATTACATATATTCTCATAAATTTGTTAATCTTTAATAGAAATAATCAGGTTTTTGTTTGATCTTTTCTAAAATACACCTTTTGAAAAATTTAATCACTAAAAATGTTTTTATTATTACTGAATATTAAAAAAAATTCATTAATTTTGCGCTGATATCAAGTAATTTAAGACTATGCAAAATAGCAATCTAGCTTTCGGGTTTAATTTTAACACTTCGTGGTATGGTAATGACTGAAATTGCTGTTATAAGAAGCCATTTTGCCATTAAAGAAATTTCAAGACAAATCAATATAAAGCCTCTTTCTAATGGTTTATTAATCACGTATAATAGTTTTTACGGCCATAAAAAGAGGAGCCTGTATGTGTGATACCATAATAGCAATTGTTTTGCTGGTCTTTTTATTCAAATTATTGTTTGATCAACGGGCCAGGCATCAGGATGATGAGCCTGCTATAACTGAAGCTGCTGTTAATGATATTGTGATAACTACTGCTATAGAGTATGCAGCTGATGAATATAACCTGCCGGGTCTTTCTTATGAAGAACCCAGGGCAGAAGAAGAAAATAATAATGATGTTGATGATCCGTATGATGATGATATAGAAGATTTTTATTTTATGAAGGATCAATTTTAAAATGACATTATACTGATCCTTGAAAGTAATGTATAGGTTCCAGATTATAGAGGCCAATTCTATCAGCATATATTAATTATTTACGTGGAATGGTATAACTGTTGTATTGGCTTTTTATCCGGGTTAAAAGTGATAATCTGCCTTGATTTTTGTTCCTTCAAGATAATAAAAAGCCGTACCACCTTTAAAAGGCAATTTTAATCTGTTAGATTCAGGTATATGAAGGTCTTTATTAATAAGTTCTGTTTGTATGTGTGAAAGACTGAGCGTTTTTGTACCATTAAGTTCTTTATCTGATGTTACAAAGCTGGCAAAAGTCTGGGGAGTATTACCATAACGGGCATAATAGACTGCTAAAGCACCTTCTAATTCGTAATAGACATATTTTGCAAGAGTCTGGCCATTTTCAGGCTGGCTAAAAAATGATGGAACAGCTATATATCCCAGCATAATCAGGCTTATAGTTATTAAAAAATACTTTATTGCCTTTTTTATCACGTTTTGTCTCTTTCCTTTTAATGGTTACTGTATTTTGATACCTATAATCAACTCTAAAATTCGAAGGCTCTGCCATCTATTTTCTGTATCGGCCACAACCATAAAGACTCTATCAATGAAATTACGTAATCTTATATACGTAGTAACACATAATTTTTTCAAACATTGACAACATCAAAGCTTGTTGAATGCCTGAATTAGTATGAAATAAAAGACTCTCTCAGGAGTGCACTAAGTGCACTCCTGAAGTTTTGCTCAATATTAGCCTCTTCTGTCTTCTTTAATAGTGCTATAATAAACATTTTGGGTAAAAATTCTTTAAGCCTGAATCTAACATGACTGGTATAACTATAATATAAACTCTTCTCCCAGATAATACTTTTTAGCTACAGGATCATTTGCAACTTCTGTGCTGGAACCCTTAACTCTGATTTCACCTTCATGAATAATATAAGCTCTATCTGTTATAGATAAAGTTGCTCTGGGATTATGATCAGTCAAAAGTATTCCTATACCTTTATCTCTAAGTTTTGAAATAACTTTTTGTATGTCTGCTATAGCAATAGGGTCAATACCTGTAAAAGGTTCATCAAGCAAAATAAACTTTGGAGAAACTGCAAGAGCTCTAGCTATTTCAAGCCGTCTTCTTTCACCGCCTGAAAGCTGAATTGCTACTGTATGCCTTAATCTTTCAATGCCAAAATCTATTAAAAGTTCATTAACACGATCTTTAATATGTTTTTCAGTCAGTGTCTGCATTTCAAGAACCAGCCTTAAATTTTCTTCTGCTGTAAGCCTTCTAAAGACAGAAGCTTCTTGAGGCAGGTAGCCAATGCCTTTTCTGGCTCTTTTGTGCATCGGTAATACTGTTAAATCTTCATCATTTAGATATATAGAACCACCATCAGGTTTAATCAGGCCAACAATCATATAAAAAGATGTTGTTTTACCTGCGCCGTTAGGGCCTAAAAGCCCAACAATTTCACCGGGATTAACTTCAAAACTAACATTGTTGACCACTGGTTTATCAGAATAAAGTTTTTTTAAGCTTACAGCTTTAATGGTCATAGTGATTCCTCAATTGTTTTCTTTATTTTCCAGATTGTCTGCTGCTTTATCGTTTTTATCTTCTGGTTTATTAACGTTTTTTTCTTCTTCAGGCTTTTCATAAGGTTTCTTTTCTTCTTCTTTCTGTTCTATTTGTTCTTTTTCAGGCTCTTTTGTTTCTTTCTTTTCTTCTTTTACGGCAGGTTGAGAAGCCGCTTCAGGTACATTTTTTTGAACGAACTGTGTTTTAACATTTCCTTCTGCAATAAAATTTTTGGGGTTTAAAGAAACCGTAATAGTATTAGCAGTTACTTTTCTTTGTGAATCAGCAATTTGAGCTCTACCGGTAAAGACAATCTTATCTATATTATTACCGCCGGCAGTATAGATAGTTGCTTTTGGGCCTGTAGCAATATAATCTTGATATGTAACTCTAACATGACCGCTACCTATGATAATATTGCTGGCCCTATCATACTGTTGATAGTCTGATCGCATTGTCACCTGACCGGAACCCGGTAAAGAAGTTACTGTATTAACTCCACCTGAGGCACTAATATTATTTGAATTAACATCATATGTAATAGTACCGCCAGAAATAGTACCGTTATGTCTGACTACTCTTGCATTACCAGACAATTCAGCTCTATATGGTTTACCCGTTTTATCTGTTGTGAGTTTAGCTTGATTGGCAAAAAGCTGCATACCTTTATATGTAACTTTTACACTGCCTGAGGCTTTGATTTCATTGGTAACGTTGTTGAATTCCTGTGTATCAGCACTAATTGTTACTGCAGCTTCAGAGCCCTGCTTAATAGAAGCAAATGAATTACCTCTTGCTATCAATTGATTAGAAGCAATCATAAGTGTAATATTTTCTGCTGTAAGCTTATCGCTGGCATCCTGAGATTTTCTTATAGCTGAGGCGCCTTTACTAAAAACTGCTTTATCGGGCTGGCCTTTTTCGTTAGAGGTTAAAACTGCAATTGGGCTTTGTATTGTAATGGAGCCGTAGTCAACTTTAACGTTGCCAGAGAAATGAGCAGTATTCTGGTCTACCTGAAAATCCTGTTTGTCAGCTTCTATAGTAACTGTCATAGCATTCGTAAGCTGTGAGCAGGTTATTAGAAAGATAAAGATCAAAAATATATATAAATTTTTTTTCATGTTATTCATTTTAACTAAAAACTTAGCTCCGAGTAAGTATTACCTTCTATTTTTATATTTTTAAAGTCGCTGGTAAAGGTTGTTTTTTCTCCATAGCTGATTCCGAAACCTTCTTTAACAATTTTGACCTGTCCTTCAGCGAAGATCTTGTCTGATTTGTTTGTCCAGTACATTGTATCAGAAGAGATAGAAATTTTTTCATCGGGATGTTTAACTTCAGCCCCTTTATCAAGGCTGAGTTTATGTTCTTCTTGAATATAGTTTCCTTCAGGGGCTTTAAAATTAAGCAAAATAGTATCCTGATCGCCATAAAACTGCCCGGTAATGTTATGTAATCTGGCATCTTTATTATGATAGACAGCACGTTTTGCTGTTAGTTCCCATATTTTTTTGCCCTGTTCTGTTTCAACGATATGTATATTCTTTGCTTGAATAGTTTCAGGTTTATCTGCTTCAGCATTTTCAGCAGACTGGTCAATTTTTTTGTTTATTTCTGATGTATTAGTTAAGATCCACCAGGAAGAAAGGATTAAAACAATTATTATAATTATAGGCAGCCATTTTTTTTTCATTTAGATGTAGATGCTCCTGTTTTTATTTTTTAAGACGTTGCCTGAAGTGTTTAGTTTTTGAGTATTTTTTTGATTATAAAACAAAATTTAAAAATGCTCCTTAATATTAAGATCTTCAAGCCGGGGTAATTTTAAGTGCTTAATTTGTATTCAATAAAGAAGCAGATTATAACATAAAAACGAACAAATCAATACATATGTGTTATTAATAAAAACAAACCTAAAAAAACCAACAAGCTTCAAACATTTTACTTCTACCCGGCTCTTTGATACTATTTCAAAGGTTAACTAAGAGAAAGGAGAATAACATGAATCATCAGGTTGTATATAAAAAAGCAGCCATAGCTGGTTTAATAATGGCCGTTATTTTTCTAATACTGAGTGTAATGGCAAGAATACCTTATCTTGGTTGCATATTCGGTCTGCTCAGCTGTGTTGGTCTGCTTTTTGTCCCTGGATTAGCTGGTGCTAAAGCAGTTCATGATGAAATAGGTATGATTGATGCACCAGCTGGAGCAATCAGTGCAGCCATCAGTAGTACTATTACAGTTATAATTAATATTTTTATCAGTACTATTTTAACCCTCTTTATAGGTACTACCAATGCTATGTTTGGTGATCTCGGTACCGAGCAACTGGCAACCGGAGCAATTGGAGTCATCATGGCTATCGGTATTGTTATTGGCGTAGGAATATTATTCATTGGCACCAATGTTGCAGCCGGTGCTATATATGGAAAAGTCAAAGGTGGTTAAAACTATTTCTAATAGTTATAAAATAAAACTTATTCAAAGTTTTTAGATTTTTTAAAAATTGGTCATTAATAAATATCTTTCAAATTGTTCCCGGAGAATCAATTATGAAAAAACTGACAGGTTTAATTTTAGTTATATCAATCAATTATGCTATTCTAACAACAGGATGTACTAAAAATTGCAACATAGATCAAATTAATACCTGTAAAAAATCTAATAATATTGATTGCTTAAAGGATATAATCAAAAATAACTCCTGTCAGGCCAGTATCAGATTCGAAGCACTGGATAATATTGCATCTATTGAATCAGAAAAAGCCACCGATGTTATTATAAGTTATCTAGAAAATAATGATCCAGCTATACGAGAAAAAGCAACAAGAATACTGGGCAAAAGAAAAGATGTTAAAGCTCTAAAGCCTCTCTTGAAAGCCTTAAAAGATTCAAACCAGGATGTTAGCGACAGTGCAGCTATATCAATTAATAATATAGGTTACCAAAACGAAGAATTAATAACCAGTTTAAAAAATTTACTTAAAAATGAACATCATTACATAAGGGCAAATGCATTATTAATTGCTAAAAACATTAAAGATAAAGAATTAATAGAATATTATATGGCAGCCCTGCACGATGAGGAACTTCTTGTAAAATTAAGAGCCGCAGAAGCTATTAATAAACTGGGAGATGAAGGTAAAAATATTTTAATAAATGCTTACAAAGACCAAAATGCTGAGGTAAGACTGGTTATCATAGGTACACTTGGAGAAAATTATTCTGATATTGCCCAAGAAACCCTAATAAAAGCTCTAAATGATCAAAGTTACCTTGTAAGAGCAGAAGCAGCCCGTCAGTCAGGTATAAATAAAATTAGAAAAGCAATTAACCCTTTATTAGAGTCTTTAAACGATGAAGAAGCCCAGGTAAGAGGGTTTGCAGCACATGCACTCGGTAAACTACAGGCAAAACAAGCTATTAAACCCCTGATAGAATTGCTTCAAAACGATGAAGATTTTGTTAAAAGAGAAGCAGAAAAAGCACTAAAAAATATTACCGGAGAAGATTTTAAACAAAATTATAATGACTGGATAAACTGGTTTGAATCAGGTAATAAAGAATTAAATGAATAATTATAATACTTTTAAATTCTGTTTAACATTATGATCAGGGCATTTACCAGGAAAAATACCCCAGTGAAGCTTTTCTCTGAGTACTTTAAAAAAACCATCCTCATCCTTGCCTAATAATACCAGCCTGGCCTTATAAGGTTTCTTCGCAACATTAACAGTAGACCCCTGTTGTAAAGGAGTATGATCCTGCCCATCACCACTAATAAAAACTTCACCTGGTTCGTTCATAATCGTAATTGTTACTACCTGCGTATCCGGTATAACAATAGGTCTCATAGCAAGACTATGAGAGGCAATAGGACATAATACAATAGCTTTCATGCCGGGTTGTATGATAGGCCCACCAGCTGATAGATTATAAGCAGTTGATCCTGTAGGAGTTGATACAATAAGGCCATCTCCTAAAAAGTCATTAACTTTGTCATCACCAACAAATACATTTAATACCAGCGGTCTTGAAACTGTTCCACGTTTGATAACAATGTCATTTAAAGCTGTCAGAGTAGTTGAAGTATTATACTTCGTATCAACAGCTTCCAGCATCAATCTTTCTTCTATACGATAATCTCCTGATAGTAGCCTATTAAGACTTTCTTCAAATGTATCAATAGAAGTTTGAGACAGAAAACCAAGATTGCCGCTATTAATGCCAAAAATCGGTATGCCTTTTGAAGCAAAGGTTCTTGCTGCACATAAAAAGGTACCATCCCCGCCTATAATAATAATTAAATCTGGTTTAAAATCTGGTTCTTTAAAAAAAACACAGGCAGCCGGGTTAATAGCCTCTATAAAAGTATTCACCTGACATTTAGACATTATACTGGCCAGCTTGCTGACCATATTTTTAGAATTAGAGTGCTTTGTATTATAGTAAATGGCAATATTATGGAAGTCAGTAATCATTTAATCAAGGTCCTTGTGAGCTTTTTCAACAATTGAATTTATTAAAGTATTATCTATTAAATCTTTAGCTGGTTTACCGGTAACATAACCCAGATACTCTATATTACCAGAAGGGCCCTTAACAGGGGAATAGGTCAGATCAACAGGATACAATTCGAGGTTTTTACAAAAGTCGAAAATCGTTGATATCACAGAAATATGAGTTTTGTTGTCTTTTACAACTCCTGATTTTGTTACCCTTTCACGGCCAGCCTCAAACTGGGGCTTTATCAATATTATGAGGTGCTTTTCATAACTCATAAGACTAACAAGAGATATTATAACTTTAGTTACAGAAATAAAGGATAGATCTATAGTAGCCAGCGAAGCCTTTATAGACTGTTCATCATTATAAAGTTTTTCAGGTGTGAGATAACGGATATTAGTTCTCTCAATTACCTTTACTCTGGGATCATTACGTAACTTCCAGTCAAGCTGACCATAACCTACATCAACAGCATATACCATGGCAGCACCGTTTTGAAGCAGGCAATCTGTGAATCCTCCGGTTGAAGCACCCGCATCAATACAAATACGGTCTTTTAGATCAATATTAAACACATCAAGAGCTTTTGCCAGTTTTAATCCACCCCTGCTAACAAAAGGAAGATAATCATCTTTAACTGTTATCAGGACTTCTTGAGAAAATTTTGTACCTGATTTAGTTTCTTTATTGCCGTTAACATAAACTACTCCTGCCATAATAGCTGCCTGTGCTTTTTGTCTTGTTTCAAAAAGTTCTTTTTCAACAAGCAAAGTATCCAGACGTTTCTTTTCTTTTTTTTCTCTCATCAGAGTGGTTATTCCGGTTTTATTCAACGGTAATAATAATAACACAGTCTAATTATATAAATGTATATGTTGAATGAAAAGAACAATAACGATACACTTTTAATAAGGCACGGAGATAAAAAAAGTGTGAATAAAGCAGAAGAAAAATTAAAAAATATTCTTCAAAACAAACCACAACAAAAAAGCAAACTTGAAGAAGATCCTTTTATAGACTGGGATATGGTAGCATCGTTTATTGTTTCTGCCATCTTTCTCTCTATAGTATTTTTATCCTTATGGGTACTCATTATGAGCCATTTTGAGAGCTCTTATATAAAAACAGCCTCTCAATTAAAAAGAAAAGATCATCCAGATTTAGTTTTTAAGCTGATACCCGGCCCTGTCAAACGTGGAGAATTTTCTTTAAAAGATGCTAAAAAGTTTTTCAATATGACTGATGATGAAGAAAATAAACCTAAATAGACATTTTGCCAAGCATAGATAGAGCAATAAAAGCTAAAAATAAAAGAAAACAAAGGGCAGTAGACACAACAGGTAACAATTTAAATATTTTTTCGGTAAAAATAGAGGCTAACCCGGCAGCAGTACCGAGTATTGTTATGTATCCACTGATTTCAATTATTAAACCGGCAAATTGAGCATATTGTATATCATCATAAACTATTAAACCAAAGCCTGTTGCGGCAACAATGGCAGCTAAAACAAACAAACCAGCGGAAATAATTAAAAATTTAACACTTTTAATTTCAACAACATCATAAAAACTCTTTGTATCAAAATAGTGTTTCAATATAAAAAGGCCAATAACAAATTGAAAAATACTGTAAATACCCCACCCTGCACTTGTAGTAATACTATTAATCACTCCAAGAAGAATAATGGTCACGCCGAAGACAATATACATAGCAGGTTCAAGTATAAAAAAGCTAAAAACCCCCAATATTATAAGTATAATACCCCAAACCCAACTCAAAAAACCAGCAAATATCATTGAAATAATACCAATAATAATTAAAGCATTTGACCATCCTTTAATATCTTTCTTCACTCGCTCAACAACAGCTGGTTGTATTGAATTATGTTCATTGGTGGTTAATTCTTTATTTTCGTCATTATTATTCATTATTATGGCTTTCTAAAAAATAACAGACATTAAAAGTCAATCATAACATACAAAAAGGACCAGTGAGATTTTTATTTATATACACATAATGTGTATATAAATAAAAATTAAAATATGAAAGAAAAAAACATAATTGTAATACATATGTGTTATGCACATAAAAACAAGACAAAACAAACAAAAACATAATCATGATAATATTGAATAAAGAACCCGCAAAATAATAAGGATACTAAAAATGAGTCAGAGAACCGGTATAAACCTTAAACATCCAGCAAAATTAGATAGCATTTACACAGAAGGCCTCATTAATAACATAAAATCAATAATACAAACTGCCAGTAACGAATATGAAGCAGCAAAAATAATTGCAAAAGATATACTCGGAGCCCGCAAAATAGATAAAAACAAGGTACAATTCGGGTTCTGGATACCAGGCCTTAAAGATGGCAAGCTAAAGGACAAAGAGCAACAATTTAAACTTGAACTTTTTACTCCCATTGAAGCAATTAGCCCTACTAAACTCACTGAAAATACTGCACTAAAAATTCCATTCAGGCATGATGAAATACAGCTTATACATATAGATGAATATATGGTAGGCATTATTGATAACATCAACACCGGAAATAAAAATGAATTCGGTTCATTTTACTGGCTGAAGTACTACAGTACAAATAACTCTGCAAAAGTTATGAGAGATCCACTGGCACAATCTGTTCCCTTTGGTATTTATGCACCAGCAGAGGTTTATGATATTGAAGAAATGCTGAAAAACAGAAAAGATAAAGGCTATTTTAAAACTTTTAATAAAATACAATATCCTGACGGGCTTTATCGTGCCAGAGATATAGGTTCAACACTGGAAATACACACTGAAACAGCCACCAGAGAAGGTACCATACAGGCTTTGACAGAAAAATTCAAAAGTATTGCTTCTAAAATTAATGACAACATTAAAAACAATAACAGTAATATTTATGCTACTCTTACAGCAGATGAACTTCATTTCACTGGCTTTGATACCATTGAACTCACTCCTGAAGTACCACCTGTTGAACGAGAAACCATTCAATCTCAATCAGGTGAATTCTTTAACGTTAAATCAAAAGAAAACTCTAATGTTCTTGTTGAACTCAAAAAACCAGATATTTCAAACTGGGGATACGACACACCTATTACAGGTACTGCAGCTTTAAACCCATCTATTTTAAGGACATTAAGACCAGACGAATTTCTTGAGTTTATAGAAACTCTCCACACAATGCCTGATCAACCAATACAGCTATCTCTTGATGCAGTACTCGGCCATGCAGACTTTCAAGGGGCTAGATTACTAGAAACCTTCGACGAAACGTCACCAGACCCATCTAACATCAAATATATCAACAGTAAATACTTCAGAGGCCCAAACATGTACGGGCGAGATATCAACTACGCCAACCCTCAGGTAAGAGCCATATTGCTTGAAATGCTAAGAAGAAAGATTAACTATGGTTTTGACTGCCTGAGAGTTGATGGAGGACAGGATTTTGTCAAATATGTTGACGATGAAACAGGCTTCAGAATTCAAGATGACATTTTTATCAATGAAATGATCAATACTATACAGGAAATTGACGGTAACAAACGCCTTCTAGACACCAATATAGAGGATGGCAGGCCCTGGCCTAACGACATGAACTGGCTTTATAACGCAACCTATACTGAACATACACTTGAAAGAACCTTACCGCACGAAGATAAAGTCAAACAATGGGGTCCTCTTATCTTTGCACACAATGTTCACGGTAAATTCAAATGGTTTCAGAACAAGTGGGACAGGTTCAAAGATAACTTCAAAGAAGGCCAGTACTGGATCACAGGACACTCCAATCACGACAACGCCAGATATTTTTATAGATTGGTAAAAACAAAACCCGGCAGCTCTTACACACCAGGAGAACTTTTAGAGAACTATTACAACGATGAATTTGGAAAATCTTTGCCTGAAGCAGCACACAATATACTAGACAATGGAGCTTTAAGTGCCATAAACTTAGCATTTCTACCAGGATCACCAATGTTTTTCCTCAATGCCCTTTTCCACACTCCCTGGTTATTCTTCAGAGATATCGATAACAACTACGGAGTAAAGGTTACAGCAGATGAAGGCTCAAGGTTTTTAAACTGGTACATAGATAACAAAACTTATGATAACCCGAAAAACTTTCAGAGACTGAAAGAATTAGGGTTCAAAACACTTAATCAGCTTATCGACGATCCTTCAAAAGAAAAGCCATCCGGCTTTATGGATATACTCTTTAATAAACACGAAAAAATCAAAACAGACCCTGTAATGGTACTCTATCTCTATGATTCACCGGAAGAAGAAGGACACTTCAAAAACGCTGATGAACTCAAAAAACACTATAAAAAGCTTACCAACCCACTTAAAGAAAACGATATAAAACATCAAGAAGAACTTAGAAAAAGGATTTTCGACGATACAATAGAATCAAAACGCAAGGTTAAGTTTGCACGAACAATGTTAAATAAGTCTCTAGGACAAATAGTAAAAGACCTTGATATAATAACAAATAGCAATAACAAAGAACTGGAAGCACAAAGAGAAAAATTAATCTTCTTAAAAGCACTGGATAACGACAGCCTGGCATTACTTCTTGAAGATGCAGCATCCATAAATGAATATAACATTCAAAAATGGGCAAAAGATAAAAAGCTTACAAAAGCAGCCCCTGAAAAAATGAAACAAAAAGGAAAGCTAACAGAAGAAAAACTAAAAGAATTTGCTCTGGCCTTCATGCTAGACGCCAGAGATGTTTCTAAAGTTAACAACTATGAAAATACTGTTAACAAAGATCTTGCGTTATTTAACTTCAACCTGAGACTCTTCAGAAGAAAGAATCCATGGCTCATCAACAACCCCGGCAACGACATTACTAAAGACTTTTTCAACCGAAAAATTATTACAAATGGCGCAAAGGATCTAGGTGCTTTCTTTTCCGATAAAGGTGACCTTATTAACTCAAACACTATCTATTATGGATGGAGAACCAATCCTGAAAATACCAGACAAATATTTATTATTGCAAACATGGAAGGTAATCCTCTCATCAAACTAGCACTAAACCAATTTATTAATAACGAATATGATTGGAAAGTTGTTATTAAACACCCGGCAATGAAAGATATACCACCTAAAATCAACAGTAACTTCGTGTTAAAGGACTTTAAATGCGGTGAAGTTCTTGTACTTGAACGATCTATTAAATAATTCTATCTCATAAGTTAGCCTTTATCAGGCTTTAATATCTAAAGAGGCTTCCTGCAACTGAGAAGCAGTGAAATTTCTTGGTATTTGACCGTTTCTTAAATCATTTAACTGTTTAGCATATATACCGGCCTTTCTTTCAGGGATCTTTTCACCTTCTTCAAGTTTAATACCAAGTTTATTTAAAAGAGGAGGAAGAATCATATTATTTAATTTTGGTGCTATAACAGCAAGAGCAACAATTGAACCTATAATAGACCCTACTGCAATAGCTCCATTAACAACTGGTGCCTTCTGAAGCATGTTACCACCCTTTTTCAGGAACTCAGAAACCGCACCATAGTTCTTAAACTGATCAAAACCAGTATTCGGTAAATTTCCTACCAGCTTTTTACCAACTGAAAAACCAAAACGTTTAAAGACATCCGCCAGAGCCAGATGAGCTCCCAGGCATAATACCTGATGAAAGAACTCTCTGGCCGCCGAATATTTCTTGGCCCCAGGAGAAGCCTTTGAATCTGCCAGCGTAAATACAGGTCTAAAAACAGCATTACTAACAATTAAACCTGCTACCGGCCATACAGGATCACTGGCAAACTTCATTACCTTTGGATTATTAACTATGCTTTTTATGACCGGTGTTAACTGCATTTACTAATGTATCCTTAATCCTTGTGAACTTTCAAACCTGTAATGCTGCCATATATTATCATTTACAGGTATTTTAACAGGTGCTACAGGTTTTGGTTGTTGTATGTTAAGATCTTCAGCTTTTGAAACTATATCCAGAGAAGGTTTTTCTTTTGTAACGTCTTCTTCTACTTTAAACTTTGGATTCTTTTTAAGCTTATTCATCAGAGGATCCATAATCAAAGTACCAACAATAGGAATCGTAAAGTTTGCCAGAAGCAACCCGGCAAAAGAAAAAACGTTTTTAACTTTGTTAATGTTCTCTGGCCTGGCAAATTTCTTAGCTAAAACGCCACCTGCCAGCCTGGACATTATAATACATATAGGCATTGCCAGGGCTTCAGTTACAAACTCTCTCATAGCGGCATACATTTTTCTCTCTTTAGGCTGATTGGGGTCTGAGAGCGTAATGAGAGGCCTTAATGTCATATTGAATAAGCATAATGCAACAATAGTAAATAGCGGATCCGGGTTAGACCCAAGTTTGCCATAGAAATTTTTGGCATTCTTTGCTATAATTGTTGACATCTGCTTAAACAAAATGTTCTAAGACCCCGTAAAACTGTTTTTTTAACCGCAGAAAATGTCTTGTTTGCCTATTTTTAAATTAAAATTGATAACTTATGAGAGAGAATATCATGTTAATAAAGGTAAAACATACAAAAAATTTACCTAATTTATCTAAATATTAACAAGATTTTACCTTTCAAAAATTATTAATCAAAATACAATACATATGTATTAATTAAAGGACACAAAAAAAAAGGGCAAAAAAGCCCTTATTGAGGTGCATGTGTGTTAGGAGTGAGTAATAATTCTACCGTAAATAATCCAGTAAACTTGATTGTAAAACTCTTGCAGTTGCAGAAAGAGATGTTTGAAAAACTGATTCTTGAAAATTTAGATCTGATATAACTTTTGCAAGATCAACGTCTTGTATTGAGCCATATTCTTTTGATAAAGATATAGTTCTTTCCTGCAATCTGTTTTCTGTCATATCAAGCCTGTTAACCAAAGCCCCAACAGTTGTTTGTACACTTAAAACATTATCAAGATCATTATCAAGAAGATCAATATTACTTCGTATAGCATCATAGTTAGCTGCTGTAGGTGCAGCTATAGCAGTATTTAAATCATTAATTAATGTTGATAGAGTATTAATCAAACCATATTCATTACCTGAACCTGTATCATACTGGCCAAATATATCATCTCCCGGAAAATTAACCGTAATAACAACACCACTACCAATTTCAATATTACGCTGATAGGCTCCTGTTGACTGTGTACCATTATAAATAACATCCGCACCTGCTGTAGTGTAAGGAGCATCATTAGTTCTGGTACCACCAAAAATATACTTATTACCAAACCTGGTATTTGCAACCTGTACAACCTGATTTAAAAGTTGCTGAACTTCTTCTCGGATAGCTGCCAGCTCAGAAGGACCATTTGTCTGATTTGAAGCCTGAACTGTAAGCTCTCTAGCCCTTTGTATAACATCTGTCGTACTAGATAATAGAGCATCAGTTGTATTTAACTCAGATCTAGCATTATTAATATTAGAAATATATCTCTCATCTTGCTTTCTGGTTTCATCAATACCCAATAAACGGCTTAAACCAACAGGATCATCTGAAGGCACATTAATATTCTTGCCAGATGACAGCTTATTTTGCAAATCATTCAAACGTTGAAGGTTTAAATGAAGATTTTCAACACTTCTATTAGACATTAAACGATTGGTAATTCTGGCAAAACTCATATATCATCGCTCCTAAATCTATCTTACTCTGTTAATAAGAACATCCAGTATGCCGTTCATAGTTGTCAATACTCTTGATGATGCCTCAAAAGCCCTTTGAAATCTAATCAAGTCAACAAGTTCCTCATCTATATTAACACCGGAATAAGCCTCTCTTCTGAGATCTATCTGCCCCAGCAAGGCATTCTGGCTATCCAGCTTTTCTTCATTACTGCGGGCTTGAACCCCCAGGGTTGAAATTGTTGAACTATGATAATTAGCAAATGTTGAATTTCCCAGACCAGCGATATTTCCATTTCTTAACTGAGCCATTAAGAGTGCCTGATCTGCATTACCAACCTCTTCAACATCCAGAGGAGGTGTAGGCCCTGCTGCTGCAACCCTGTTCGGATCATCTATAATATCCTGTTCAACTCTGATATCAGCGGCTGAAGTTGGTGGCCCACCAGCACCATCTCCAAATAAGAGGGGATATGTAGGTCCTGCCAGCTCCAGATCGCCAGCAGCATTAATAAAGCTACCACCTGCTTGAAGGGTATTTATTTCTGTAGCTATTTCAGTAGCTAGCGTATCCAGCCTATCCAGCATGCCCCTGATTGTTAGCCTGGAAGGATCGTGTCCTCCTATTTCCAGAAGGCCACCCAGTATTCCGTTAGTAATCAAACTATTTGCATTCGCTAAATTTGGAGGCCCCGAAGGAGGAAAACCAGCGTCGGCAGGATCATATAACTCAATTACTGCCGGATCATCAGCATCACCAGTATTAACCTGTAAAACATTCACTACTGTACCACCTGCAACAAGTATGTTAGTTCCAAGTGATACATTAACACTGCCTACAGGCGTTTCATCAATTGTAATAGGCATATATGAATTCAATTCATCCAGCAATAAATCTCTTTTATCAAGCAGATCATTGGGTTCAACATTATTACCTTTTAAAGTAATGATCTGACGGTTTATATCCGCTAACGTATCAAGCTTTGTGTTAATATCAACAACATTCATACCAAGGCGACTTTCTCTAATAGAAGTTAAATCGGTAAAATCACCTACTAGAGCTTCTCTAAGATCTATCAAACTTGTTGCCTGTTGATTAAAAACAACTGCAAGGTCTATAGCCTGCTGTACGAAGTTCGTTCTTACTGCCAGACTTTCAGGGTATAAGCTTAATTCCTGGGCACTCTGGAAGAAACCATCCAGTTTTGCTGTAATGCCAGACTCTGAAGGTTCCATTAATATGCCTTCAGAGTTTTGAAAAGCATATTGTCTTTCTACATAATAGCCTTTCGTGCAACTTTCAATACGATACTGTGCATCAAGAAAGCTATCTCTAGTTCTTGCTATTCTATCTATCTCTGCTCCAGTACCAAAAGTGCCTGGCAGACCCTGAACACCTACAATAGGTTGAGGATAAGGTGAACTGGTTACAAGGTCTACTTTTTGTCTTGAATAACCAGGTGTATTAGCATTTGCAATGTTGTTACTAATTACATTCATTATTGTCTGAGTGGTCGACAGAGATCTTTGTGTTGTATAGAGCCCAAAAAAGCTTGATACCATAACTAATTATCCTCTATAGTTGTTATGCCTCGTGTTCAATCATGCCAGATGAACTTATATTATAGGTAGAAGAAGTAAGAGCCTTACCCTTCTGGTTGTATGCCGCACTTTCAGGAGATATTACATTTGCAATAGTCATTATTGAATGTTCTATCCACTTAATTGAATTGTCTATCAAGTATATATTCTGCTTATTCATCTTTTGAATATTCTGCATTACTCCTATAAGCTGTTCTCTTATATCACTGAGGGCAGTAGAAATTTCCGGGTCAAGTTTTTTAATAAACTCACTTAAGCTAGATTCCCTTGAGACATAACCTTCCAGAACAGATAATCTGTTTTGCTCCAGTTCTAATATCTGACAGGCAACAGCTTCTATGACTTTATCCATTTCAGAAAGAGATTCCGCATCACCTTTAATAATGATTTCTCTTTTCTCCGCTGTTAGTTTATCCATGTACTTATACAGCTTTAATTGCTCTGAAAGGTTGTCTTTTAGCTGTGTAGCTACCTTTAACATAGTGTTTCCCCCTTATACCAGATAATCTGCTAAAATACTTCTGCCATATCTAATTGCATAATCGAAGTCTTCGTTTGTCAGATCGTTAATACCTGTTTCAGCAGCAATATCTTTAATTTCATTAATCTTATTAGGCCCATAACGCAACATCAAAGGAGAATATGTATTTGCCGGCTCTAGATTTTGCTGTGTTCTTGTATTTATTGCTGCCTGATTTGTCTTTTTAGTAAGGACAGATGAAAAATCCTGACCGGTCTGGTTTTTCTCCAGGATATTTGCATTACTGGTTTTAGACTTAATTACAGTCTGAGGATGGTCTAAATTTCTAACACCTAACCCTGATATATTGTTGTGAACACTAACCATTCAATCCTCCTGCACACACACTGACTGGTATTACATTTGTTTTGAGAGCTGATCATAAACCTGTTGCCCCAGACCAAAGTTGCTGAGACTATTTGTAGATATTTCTTTTGCTATTTCCTGATAAAACATATCTCTGAATATTTTTTCACCCTGGCCACCATGCATAAAATCTGACCTCTGAACAGTTTTATCCATTACCTGCAAGAGCTGGTGAACAAATACAGCTTCAAACTGCTGGGCAGCTTCTTTCAGCCTTGTTTTATTCCTGCTGTGTAAATCATCTTGCAAAGAATTAAGTTTACCTGATTCTAACTGAAAACGGCTGGAAGTAAGACTATTAGCTGCTATATTATTCATAAAGTCTGTCATTAGATTATCTCCACTGTCGCTTTTAAGCTGCCTGATTCCTTTAAGGCCTGAAGAATCGAAATCAAATCAAAAGGTGTAACTCCAATAGCATTCAGAGCTCTTACAAGATCTCTTAAGTTAGAATTAGCAGGAAGTTCCACAAGTCTGCCCGGTGTTTTAGAGACAGCTATTTGAGCATTACTTACACCGGCTGTCACTCCCTGTGAAAATGGTTCAGGTTGAACGATTTCATTCTGTGTACTAACTGTAACTGTAATATTTCCATGTGCAACAGCAGCAGGTAAAAGCTTAACATCATTGCCTATTACAATAGTTCCTGTTCGTTCATTAACAATTACTTTAGCTACTGCATCAGTTGTCTCTACAGTAAGGTTTTCAATAGCAGATATAAAACCTACTCTATTGTCAATAAAGCTTGGCGGTATATCAACACGTATAGTTGTACCATCAACAGCCTTTGCAGGAGCAACATTTTCATTAATAACCTGAGCAACTCTGGCTGACATAGTAAAATCTGTTCTATTTAATACAATCTCCATACCATAGTCATCACCAATTTCAGTATAAATACTTCTCTCTACAATAGCACCACTGGGTATTCTCCCCGATGTAGTGATACTTGTCCTTGCACTGGAACCTGCAGCAGAAACACTAACACCACCTGTACTGACTGGCCCCTGAGCAATAGCTACAACTTCACCATTTGGAGCTAACAACTGGGTTTGCACCAGCACACCACCTTCAAGACTTTTGGCATCAGCTAATGAAGAAACTACTACATCTATTTTATCGCCTTCTTTAGCAAATGGCGGTATTAATGCAGTCACTATTACAGCTGCTGAGTTGCCTTTTTTGATATCATTATCATTCTCTATGATTGTACCCAGGTTTGTTAAGAGAGCACGGTTAGTTCTCTGTGTTGATCTACTGTTATCACCAGTACCCTGTAAGCCTACAACGATTCCATAACCTATTAACTGGTTATCTCTAATACCGTGAATATGGGCAATATCTTTAATTCTTACTCTTACTGCATAACAAGCAGGAGCATAGTAAAATAAAAGGATTCCTATCATTATGAATACTGTGAAAACCTTCTTTATCACTTTTCAATCTCCCCTAACACTTTACTTTAACTAGAATAACAATCTTAAAAACTTATTCATTACGCCATCAGACTGCGCACGAGATACCGTACCTTTACCTACAATTGCTATCTGTAGATTTCCTACATAATCAGATTTAACACTACCTTCACCATCTATGTGGCGAGGGTTAACGATACCGCTAATTATTATATCCTGACGTTCACCAGAATTTATAATACGTTTCTGACCCTGAATAACCAGATTTCCATTTGGTAGTACCTGAACGACCTGAGTTGTTATAGTCTGTTTAATTGAATTAGTATGATTAATAGTAGCACTATTAGTTATTTTACTAGAACCACCCCAACCGTCGACATTTGGCACGACACCTTTACCTGGTAATATCTTATCAAGTATACCGCTCCACTTATCTTCAGTAGCGGTCTTCTTGTTAGAATTCAGTTCTACTGTATTTTCCATCTGTGTTGAATCTTCAATAAGAATCGTCACTAAATCACCAACACTGGTAGCTCTGATACTAGAGAACCAGGAACGAGGAGTAACAGGAGAAATATTTTGCCTGACACCTGCTTTGAAAAGAGATTCTGCCTGTACTGGCAAAGCAATACCCATAGCAAACAAAAGCAGAAAGGTTATTATTATTTTTTTCTTTGATTTATAAAGCATTTATATCTCTCCTAACATCCTTTTATTAAATGTTTATAAGCACTCTTCCTTTTTGAATAATCTTACCTCTATATTCCTTCTTGAATTCATTACTTTTAACTCTGATAATGTCACCCATATAGCCATCTTCCATTGCTTCTCCTGGTATTGAGATTGCAACAGTACTTGATTTAAAGATTATTTCAACCATATTGTTTCTTATAACAGCAGGATCCTTTTCAATAAATCTGTGATCTAAAATATCACCCGTTTTAAATGATTTAGTTACTCTGGTAAGGTTCAAATCACTTGAAGACCTGGCAGCAGTTCCAGCTAAACTGCTAATATCTCTTCTGGCCATTTCAACATTTATACCTGAAAGAGCATCTCCTCTTTGTATAGGCTGTTTAGCTATCCATACATTCTTATACAGAGAGAGCGTAACAGGAACACCTAGTGCTCTTTGAAACTTTCCATCAACATAAAAGGTAGTTCTTACGATGGTTCTCTTCACAAAAGCATCTCTTAGAGACGTTTTAATTTTTATTTCCAGCTCTCCATCTTCGATTTCAAAAGGCACACCAGGCATTCTGCCAACATCTACCTGAATTTCTCCATCATAAAGATCTTTATAATGGTTAATAATCTCTTTTTTTATTAACGGCTTAAGATCATTAATTTGAATTTGCCTGGCTTCTGCCGCCAGCGACGTCAGAAAGAGAGTAAATGTAAGTATTAAACTGATAAATAAACGTTTCAATATTTTCCCCGTTCGATTTTAGATATAATTAACTAAGTTACACCATTCTATTAGCCGTTTTCAGAGCTTCATCTGAAGCACGTATGACATTAGAATTGGCTTCAAAAGCTCTTTGTGCTGTAATTAAGTTGATTAATTCTTCTACGACCTGAACGTTAGAGCCTTCTACAAAGCCCTGTTCTATGCTTCCGAATCCTTCCTGGTTAGCAATACCCTGTATAGGTGTTCCTGATGCACCTGTTTCAATAAGCAGGTTTTTACCAATTGACTGTAACCCTGATGGATTAGCAAATCTAACAAGCTCTATAGTACCAACTTCTGTTAGCTCAGCAGAGCCTGGCTGCTGTACAGTTACTTTTCCACCATTTGTAATAATAACCTGTGTTGCATCTTCTGGTATACTTATCTGAGGTTGTAGTTGAAACCCATCAGAAGTAACAAGCTGGCCGTTAGCATCCATCTTAAAGTTTCCATCACGGGTGTAGGCTAATGTTCCATCATCAAGTTGAATCTGATAATATCCTTCTCCTTGTATAGCAACATTTAAGGGGTTATCTGTCTGCATCATTACGCCAGCAGTGTTAATTCTCTGTACTGCTGAATTTTTAACACCCAGACCAATCTGTATACCTGAAGGCTGATAGGTACCCTGGGCGACCTGTGCACCGGGAGCCCTGATTGTCTGGCTGAGCAGATCCTGAAATTCTGCCCTTGACTTCTTAAAACCGGTTGTATTAACGTTTGCAAGGTTGTTAGAGATGACATCAATATTTGTTTGCTGGGCTAACATCCCTGTTGCGGCTGTACTTAAAGAACGTAACATATATTATCCTCCAACCTTAATGTTTATTTCTACCCCTTAGTATCTTACTGTATCCTTCCCAGTTGAGTTGTAGTCTTTTCAAGGCTACGGCTGGTGTTTTCTACAACCCTTGCAAGTGTTTCATAAGCTCTCATCCCTTCGATAGTGTTCACCATGGAACTTATTACATTTGCATTAGAACCCTCAACAGCACTCTGAACTATTTTGTATCCGGGCTCTATCTGGTTACCTGCAACGTTTGTTGCCTCAAAACAGCTATTACCTCTTTTAACAAGACCATGCTTGTTTTCAAAATCTACTACCTTAAGCTGGTTTATGGGTTCTTTGTTAAGTATAAGTTCACCTGTATTGGTCACTTCCAGTGTTGTAAGGTCCATACCCATTTTTATAGGGGCATCATTCATCCCTATAACCCGGTAACCTTCAAGTGTAGTTAAAAAACCTTCATCATCCAGCTTAAAACGCCCATTTCTGGTATATAACCTTTCTCCGCTGTCAGTTTGTACTTCAAAAAAACCATCACCTTCAATTGCAAAATCAAGTTTATTTGCTGTATCTTCTATACGGCCCTGGGTAAAATCTATAGCTATTCCGGAAAGGGCACTTCCAGGAGAAATAGCACCAAGAGGCATCGACCTATCAGTATTTTTTGTACCCTGAGCGGATATTTTATCAATTAACATGGGTGCAAACGATTTAAAAAGAGTCACACCTTTTTTAAAGCCAGGTGTATTGACATTAGCAAGACTGTTCGCTATATTGTCATTGGAAGCTAGCAAAGACACCATCCCTGATGCTGCTGTATAGATACCTTTTATCATACCCTTCCTCCTTGTATATCTTGAGGGGGAGCTAATTGAGCACCCAACAAACTATTGTAATCAGCATGCTCAGGAATCAAAATTGGCGGTGGTTCCGGCAAACTGACCTGCTTATACTTGTTTATAGCAGTTGTCTTTCTTGAATCTGCCGCATACTTCATAACTTTATCTACATAATTCTGTGTTTCCTTATAAGGTGGAATACCCCCGTATTTTTCTACGGCCCCCGGACCTGCATTATAAGCTGCCAGGCCAAGTTTTACCGACCCAAACATGTCTATCATACTCTTCAAATAAGCTGTTCCACCTGCAATGTTCTCCTCTGGATCCATTATATCCTGCACCCCTAAAGAACTCGCCGTCGAAGGCATGAGCTGCATTAAACCTCTAGCTCCTGCTGGTGAAACTGCTTCAGGATTATAATTCGACTCTGCCCGTATAACAGCTCGAACAAGAGAAGGGTCAAGGTCATTTATCTTTGAATGCTTGCCTATATAGTTTTCTATGTTATTTTGTAAACTTGTATACTTGAAATTCCTGCCAACAGGGCCCAATAAATACTCCGAATTGCCAGCGTTTTCATAACTGTTTAAAGCCTTTGATAACAAATTATCAAACTTCCTTGTTGCTAAAGGAGCCTTTTCTTGAGGCTCAAAGCGTGTTTTTATCTCACTAATACGCCTTAAAGTTAGGTCTAGACTCGTAAGCTGCATTCCTCACCCCGACGATTGAGCTTAAATCACATGCATTCAAAAATACTTTTGCATCTATATTTAAAGTACAATTTTTTCCGCCTGTTTACATCCATCAGATGATGTAAATACCCGCAAAAAACTATTGTATCCCATGGTTTAGACCACCCCCAAAAGCCAGAATACCTGTGGATAGTACTTTTTTAGTTTTTAAAGCAGGGCAGTAATAAAGAGGTTAATCCTCAAAAAACAATACATATGTATTGTTTCGAACCCTGTTTAATTTATTTATTTATACTGGTAAATATCATCAGATAGCATCTCACGGCGAGAACCTGACGTTCTATAAACTCTCACATGAAGCTTTTCGGGTGATATTCTGTCTCGCTGAACATGGATTTCAGGCGCCTCACCGCTGGCTCGCCCCCTGATAAGCACGGTCAAACGGCTGTAAATACACTGTGCTTCTATCTTTTGCTTGCTTGCTGAATCATTCTGAATAACCAGATCATTTTTACCATACCATACAGTCGCATCCAGACCGGGAGGCACTGAACCCACAGGAACAGAATGAGGAACCCTCTCTACAATCTTTAAATTGGCCTTTATAGCAGTACTATAAAGAACAGAAGATAGCATACAAACCCCACCACCCACTGACTCAACCTGACGAGATTCAAAAAGAGCTCCCGAAGGCACAAAACCAGCCTCAAGACTGCGAGGGCCAACCACTGAATTAAAAGCAAATTTTTCTCCCGGCAAAAGATATACACCATTAATCTTACGGGCAGCATGACATATATTCTTACGCTGCGCAACACTCAAACCATCAAGCGACGCAGTATAAGAACCCAGCACATCAGGCACCGGCCGAGTCAGGTAAATAGCCAGTAACAATACTGACACAAGAGCCAGAAAAATGACAATATTTCTGTGTTTCTGAATCATCAAATTATTCTTTTACAGTCAATCTCGAACTCACTGATGATCCACCCAGTCTTGAAGAATACATACCCTCAAGCACAGTAGGTCTTATCATATATTCACCTGGAAACTCAGGCCTTACCAGATATTTTACTTCGTAAGAACCTGATTTCAAACGGTTCATAAAGAACGCCATATGAGTATCCTTATCCTCCTGATGAGTCCACCAGGTACGCCACCAGAAATAATCATCATCTCTTTTCATATTGAGCTTATTATCCGGATCAGTCGATACAACCTCCATACTGGATGCCTTGGGATCCTCTAAAATCAGATATTCTCCAAACTTTGATGTGTCAATGGTTAATTTAACCAGCAACAGCTCTCCTGCATAGATAGAACCCCTCAACGGAACCTCACTGTAAGTAATATTACCATCTTTATCTGTCTTTGACTTCAGCCTGAAAAGCTCTTTAGTAATCTTAACTCCATTATCATCTCTGGCAGGAATAATATCTTCAGGACTATAAATCTGATAATAGCTAAAATCACTGGTATAATACAGAGGCCCATTACCTGTTTTCTCTATAACAAGCTGATTAGTATCAGTTATAAACCTGTCAGGTATCTCAATAACTCGTTCAGGATCAAACATATTTTCTTTATTAAATTTAAGACGCTGAACATGGTTTCCATTAACTTTTATAATAAGCTCATAATCAGGATTTTCATGTTTCATTGACTCTTTAATGTACTCTGAAAGAGCAAGAACTATAACTGACGTAGTCTTAGTATTCTCCCAGTAATTACCCTGCCTGTTATCAATCAGATAATTAACCATCTTATCAACAATAAAAGAATCAGGTTTTACCTTAATAATAGCCCTCAGAGCAATAGCTGTTACCTCAGCAGTATTATAGTTAAAACTAATACCCAGATGCTTCAACACAGCAAAGCTAATCGCCGGAGCATTAACATCAACACGGGTCAACAGTTCATCAACAAGTTTCACAGCATATTCTTGATAACCAAGCTCACCAAAAGCCATTGACAGATAAGACAAACCAGAACTCTGAATCTTGCTGCTTTCCTGATAAAGCTTCTTCAGAACTACCTCGTTTTTCTTACCGTACAAAGAAAGCACATAACTGGCATAACAAAGATTCGTTACCTCTCTGGAATTAAGATTTATACGGTCAGCAGAACCTGCAAAGAAGTTATTCATCTCCTTTTGAACTTCATTTCGGGCCAGATAACCCTCCAACCAGCTAACAGCATTATCAACACGTTTTCGATCTATTTTATAACCACTATCAATAGCATACTTGAGGCCATGTAATACATATGTAGTCATATACACATCTGCCTCTCCTTCAGTCCACCAGCCCCAGCCACCATTTGTATTCTGCATTTTGTAAAGGCGGTCAAGACCATCAGCTACAACATCTTTGAGCTTCTTCTCTGACTTAGGTTTTAGCGGTACACCAAGAGTTTTTGATATATCACCAGCTATTAAACTGGGGAGCAACTTACTCATTGTCTGTTCAACACAGCCATATGGATAACCAATCAGGTAATCAAGACTGCCAAGTATCATACCTGCTGGCGAAGCTGTCAGCCTGACCTGCCAGTTAAGACTACCGGGGACAATTTTTTCTGTTATCTTGTTCTCTATTGGTATTACAGCTGTATCATCAGTATTTTTCGCTGATAGCACATTAGATTTCAATATACCATACGGTAAAACATTTATGTCATGCTCAACTGCATCACCCTCTATAGCAGAAGACAGCGCAAAGGCCTGCACTTTGGCTTCACCGGCTGTAACAGCTTCTACCATCCAGTCCTGTCTGGCTTTATCCATAGAAGCAACCTGCACAAAGGTATCGTTCTTCTTCAATGACTTAAAATTAGAGGGCAGGTTGAGCTTAAGCTGTAGATCCTGTTTATTCTCAGTATAGTTATGCACTATCGTAGACAGAACAGCCTTATCACCCACAGTATAAAAGCGTGGAAGTGCCAGACGCACGATAATATCCTTTGTTACCAGTATATTATTAATAGCCGAGGCTACCTTTGTTTCCTGAGTAACTGCCCTTACAGTAGTTCTCCAGGTTGTAAGATTATCTGGCAGCTTAAATTTAACTATAGCTATGCCATTTTCATCAGTAGTAACAGTAGCATTCCAGAATGCTGTATCTTTGAAGTCTTTTCTTATGCGTGGCTGTATTTTATCTCCACCGGCTGAGTAGTTCTGTGCAAAGGAATAAGACGTCTGAACCAGATTAGGATTCTTTTGATAGAAGAACTTCTTAATATCAGGCGTATAGTCTTCTCTGATAGCATAAATGCTTTCATCTACTACACCTACTGAAAGCTCAGCCTGCACAGGGTTACCTCTAGAATCAGTTGCTTTAATAGTATATTTTACCTCTTCCTGAGGCATGTATCGTTCTTTATCGGGTTTAATATCAAGCGTTAAGAAGTTTGTATCAGGTGATATCTTTATCATTTTAGTATCCTGATAGAACTGTTTCTCAGGCCCAACCAGTGAGACAGAAATATAAGCATTCGGCATATAATTCGCTTTGACAGGAAGTCGTATCATCATTGCCGGATCTGTTATATCTATCAGCTTATGTTCATACAGCGTATTGCCTTCAATTGTAAGTAATGCTTGAAGGCCTTTCACAGGTTTAACCGGAGAAACTATCATGACTTTAGCTATATCTCCGGGTTGATAGACCTTTTTATCAAGTGTGACCTGAATTTTAGGCTTTACCTCTGCTTTTGAAGCACGGTAGGCATAGTTAGAAACCCAGACATAAGAGGCTGATGTAATCTGATTGCCCTGACTATCTTTGCTATAAGCAATGATACGGTAGGTTCGAGTTGGAGCATTAGCTGGTATTTCAAGTATAGAAGTAGCTTCTCCCTTCTTATCAGTAGTAACATGACTATTGGAAATAACTTTAGGATTAGTATATTCCCATTCATCCTTGTTCCAATCCCATTTCTGAAGCTGTAGATCGACTCTTCTTGACACCGGGTTCTTATCATAGTCTATTGTCCTGACGTTGACTCTTATATCCTGATCTTGGGTATAAACATAATAGTCTGTATCAAGAAACATGGCATATTCACCTGCCACAACATTAAATCCGCCTTTACCTGTAGATGTTTTTCTGCTTATATCGGTAACTTCTGCCTCTACCCAGTATTTTTGGGCCATGGCATCATAGTAGCTATAGAAAGAATCTTCACTAATACTAACAGGCTTTGTATCAAATGTAACCTTTGCTTCTCCGTTTTCATCAGTTGTAGCATAACCCTGTGCAATAATTTCTCCTGAAGAATCTCCATAACGATAGCCAGTATAGTAATACATATCATCATCATCCCAGTCGTCGTAGTAAGAATAGTATTCAGGCCTGGGTATAAGTTTCCATTTAAGGCTATAGTCAGGTTTAGCATAAACAGTATATTTAACTTTTGCACCTGTTACAGGGTATCCAAAGAAATAGTTTGCCATAATAGTTGCTGTAGCTCTTGAGCCACCTATAACAAGGTCTGAAGCCGTTTTAACATCTACTTTATACTCTGGTTTACGGTATTCGCTAATTTCAAAGTAACTGTAATATTCCTGATCGTGCAATTCAGTCTTAATGCGGTATGCACCAAGCATTGCATTTTTAGGCAGGGTTAAAAGACCGTTATAGGTACCAAATTTATTTGTTTTGAGGTTATAAACTTTCAGCGGATCATCATCCGGATTGAAGATTGTAACCTTGAGTGATTCATCCTGAAGGTTTTTAATACCCTCTTTTTCCACTGTTCTCACTATACCTTTAAAATAGACAGTTTGGTCTGGCCGGTAAATTGGCCTGTCTGTATATACATACACCCGGTATTTATCTGATGTGTAATACCAGGCATAAGAACCATTAACAGCAAGCGATTCACCTTTTTCTGCAAGCACAAAAAGCGAAGAATATCTATTTGAATAATCTTTATCAAATAAATATTCTGCAATGCCGTCTTTATTGGTCTGTACTGTAGCCATCAGAGCATATTTATTACTTCTATCATAGATTTTCAGCTTAACCCCGGCTTCAGGTTCAAGAGTTTCGAGGTTAACAGTTCTAAACAACATTTTTTCCGGGTCCTGTTTAGCAATAAGACCTATTTTAGTTACTCCAAACCAGTATGCATCTGAGGTTTCTCTACCATCAACTGTTGATTTAGCCTCTGCTACAAGAAGATAACTGCCTTCAGAAAGACGGCTATCGAAGCTAACATTATTACGGGCGTAATCATCACTGCCATAGATTACCTTCTGTTCCCAGGTTTTTACAGGTTCATTGTCTTTTGTTATCTCTGATACAAAGTCATAAGAACCATAATAATAGTTTCCAATAAGGAAGTTAAAATAGTTATCAGTATTAATCTCTTTCTTTTTCAGCATTTTTACAGGGTCAAAGCGATACAGTTTAAACTGAACATCTTTAATAGCTGAAGATGTAAACCACAAATACGGGTGTTCCTGTGTTGTATAAACCTTTGTATTAGATGCAAGGTCTAAACTGGGTGACAGAAAATACAGTTTGAACTGCTCAATCTTTTTTATTTTGTTTTCTGAAACTTTTATATTCCATTGTGATTGTGAATTATAGCCGTCTGCCCTGACTCTCAGGCTATAGTTACCAACTGGAAGGCCATCAATCCTGAATTTGCCATCTTTATCAACGTATGAAGCTCTAACCACATTACCATAGGCTATAACACGTGCGTTTGCTTCTTTAACATTATCAGTATTAAAGACAGCATCATAACCTTCTTTGGCACTCGCTTCAAGTATAACAGACCCTACTATACTACCACGGGGCTTTTCTACAAGCAAGCCTACTGCTGCCAGTGCTATCAAAACCGTTAGTGTAACAACCCATTTAAGCATTTTATAATCCTCTTAATTATTCTTTATAAACACCTGTAACCAGCCTGAAAAGATTAAAAGGTTCTCCAGGCTGTATTCCTGCTTTTAGTTTACATTGAACCATTTGATAGTGGGCATCTATAGCCTCTCCTGGCATCAATATACCTGATTTGCCACCCGAAGTTACCATCATACCATTAACAAGCGGATTCACTTCCTTGGTAGAAGAAACAGGCTCAATACGCCTTACAATAGTAACCTGTAGCTTTAGATCTTTTATTTCTGAGAGTTTAACAGGCTCATAGCGATAATCTCTTTTTACAGAGCCTATTGCTGCGTTAATAATAGCCTCTTTCAGCCCCACCCCGGGGTATAACTCTCCCCAGCATCCTCTTGATTTCTTTTCAGAATCAAGAAGTGTCACAAATACCCCCAGAACCTTTTCTGACGGAGCCTGCTTCAGTGGAAAACTTTTATAATCCACCGCTTCGCCCTTCAGGTGGCTTTCTACCGCTATCCGTGCCAGCTGCACATAAGTCAAACCAGCACAATACACCGGACTGTTTACACCGGCCAGCGCAAATACTATACTTATAAAAATAATCAGTTTAAAAAACGTCCTGAGCATAACTCCTGCAATTGAGATGTACCATACCATTTTATCTAATAATAAAAATCTTTATACGAAATTTTCACGAAGAAAATTTTTGATAATGCTTGCAGCCCTGCCATTTCTGGCAGGATTTGATTTTAAAAATGAAACGTTTGATGATGAACTCAAAACCGCCGTTTCTAACCGGGGAATCGCACTAATAGCAGACATTCAAACAGGGCTGCTCACTGGATGCTCCGCAATGCAAAGAGCGATAAAAGGCTACCCGATCGGGTCACTAGCTAAAATCATCACAGCTACAGCACTGCTGGAAGAAAAAATCATCCATAAAGACCACAAATACTACTGCAAAGGATTCGACATTAGAGGCAACAGAAAAATAAACTGCTGGAACCCGAACGGCCATGGCATAATGACCCTTGAAACAGCTATCAAAGAATCCTGTAACCTCTATTTTCTCAATCAGGCAAGAAAAATAGCCCCCTGTGACCTGCTAAAATATTACTACACCTTTAAACTCGATCGACCAGAACTAAAGAGTGAAAGTACTATACCCCCGGCTAACTTTCTGCCCCCAAACGGATTAACCGAACAGCTGGCCCTGGGAACCGATAGAAACCTGCTGCTAACCCCCGCTAACATACTGAACCTCAGCTGCACCATAGCCCGCAATGGCATCTACATACCGCTATGGCGCACAACTCCACCAGCAACAGAAGAAATCATAACAGTCAGCTCACATACAATGAAAGCAATACAAAGCGGAATGAAAGGCGCTGCCAGTACAGGCACTGCTAAACTTCTAAACGAAAAAGGTTTCAGGGCCGCCGCCAAAACAGGCACAGCCCCCATTAAAGCTGAAAAAACCTGCGGCTGGTGCACAGGATACCTGCCATATGACAACCCACGCCTCGCTTTCTGCGTATTCGTTAATGAAGGTACAGGCTTCTCTGACGCAGTACCACTTGCAGTAAAGGTACTTAATATATGCAAACAAAAAAATCTCTTTTAACATGTATATCATGTGTTGTATACAGCTTCTGGCTGTTGATAGCTATCAGCAATCCGGCAGGCTCAACAGAACCACAAAATACCGTCAGGGTAGAGCTTTTTAGCACCCGGAGAATACAACACATATGTGTTAGTTCTCAAGCCAAAATAAACGAACTCAACACATACATCAAAAACGGGAGCTGTATTAAACCTGACCATAAACATTTAAAACTCTCTGATAACACTACATCACTTACAAACAGTCTGCCGGCAGATATCACACTGGCCCATGAAACTCAGGGTAAACTGTGTATTACAGTAAATAACTCTCAAAGATGCTATACAGGTACAATAGAAATTAAAAATAACAATAAAAGTCTTACAATTTTTAATAATACTCCTATTGAAGATTATATTCTATCAGTTACAGGAAGCGAACTACCCCCTGGCTGGCCAGAAGAAGCAGTAAAAGCACAGGCAATCGCAATACATACATACTTAAAATACCTGCAAAACAAACGTCTTAATATTAAAGATAGCACTCAAAATCAGTCATACAGAGGGATAGATGGTATAAACCCGGCTTATACAAAGGCTGTTAAAACAGTGCAAAACATCATTATAATAGATTCTCAGGGGCAACCAATTGAAGCATTATACCACTCAACCTGCGGAGGCAAAACACTCAACAACGAAGATGTTTTCAGGGGTGAACCTGTCAGCTATCTCAGAGAGGTTATCTGCCCATACGATAAAGATTCAAATTTCTATATGGCAAAATACTTTTCTATCAAAAAAGACCGCCTTATTGAGATTGCAGGCCACCCTGATATAGAGTTCGTAAGAAAAAAAAACCACGACATTCAGGCTATAAGAGCAGGTAACAGGTTATTTTCAGCATATCAGTTCTGGCTCAAGCTCGGGAAAAATCTCGGCTGGGGTGCAGTGCCGGGTGTCAAGTATAAAATCAACTGCCACAAGAATAATTGCGAAATTATATCAAGAGGGGCAGGGCATGCAACAGGACTCTGTCAGTGGGGAGCAAGAGGAATGGCAGAAAAGGGCTTCCATTATGAAGACATTTTGAAGTATTATTATAGTAATATCAGGTTACATAATAATAACAATGAATATTACTCAACAAAATAAGGAATTAACCAATGAAAGTTCTATCTCTGGGCAGCATTTGTTTGGATATACTGATACAAAACCTCGATGAACTGCCAGCACCCAACCACGCCGTTCAAGTGGATTCCATTAAAGTGCTTGGTGGCGGCGGTGCTCTAAACTCAGCCGTAGCCATGAATCGCCTTGGTTTGCAAAGTTTCGTCATGGGTGAAATAGGCAACGACTATGCAGGAACCATAATAAGGCATATCCTGAAGGAAGAAGGCGTCAATGACTGCTATATACTCAACAGAGAAAATAAATATACTTCTATAGTAAATGTCTTAATCACCAGAGACGGAGATAGAAGCTTTATATGCAACCCTGGCAACTATATCAACCTTTCAATCAATGATTATAACTGGGATTTGCTGGATAACTTTGATGTAATACTCGTCGGATCATGCTTTATTCTTGACGGTCTTCTGCCTGATCTGCCTTCTCTGCTGCAAAAATGCCGTGACAAAAACGTTTTAAGCATTGTAGATACTGTATGGTTGACCCGGCCAAATCAGCATTTGATCGTTCCTGCTTTGCCTTATATTGATTATTTTACTCCAAGCTATGAAGAAGCACAGGTTATATCAGGCAAAAAACACATTCAAGACGTCATTAACTGGTTTACAGATAAAGGTAGTCAAAATATTATACTCAAAATGGATAAAAACGGCAGTTATATCAAAACAAAGACCATATCAGAACATATTCCAGCAGTTCCTGTAGAACTGGTAGACTCTACCGGTGCAGGAGACTGCTTTCTGGCAGGGTTCATAAAAGGGCTTGCCTGCGGATATAACACAGTGAAATGCGTCCAGCTGGGCAACGCTGCAGGGGCGATGTGCGTTCAAAAAGTAGGGGCATACTCAGGCATAAGCAATTTTGACGATCTATTCAATCATTATTACTCTCAATACAACAAGTTAACCGTATAATACATCTATATAACACTATCAATAAGCACATACCGTCATAATCCATGCCAAAAGCTTTACCAGCTTTAAAAAAAAATGGTTATAGATTTTTCAACAATAATGCCTGTAACATTCTCTTTAATAATTTGTAAAAATTCACAAATCATATATACTTATAAAAAGTAAGTGACAATACATTGCCGGGGCAGACAATGGAGCAAAAAGATAAGTTTTCAATTAAATTTTATGGCGTACGGGGCAGTCATCCCAATCCATCCGGATATACCTTGAAATACGGGGGTAACACATCCTGCGTAGAAATAAAAGTCAATGGACACAGGGTTATTATCGATGCCGGAACAGGTATCATTAATCTGGGCAATGAACTTATAAAAGAATTTATTTCCAGCGGTACAAATAACCTGGATCGTAAGCCTATTACACTTACCATGCTCTTCAGTCACACGCATCATGACCATATTCAGGGTTTTCCTTTCTTTAAACCGGCCTTCATCGGCACCTCAGCCCTGTATATGTTCGGTGCAAAAAGTCTCAATGTTGATTTTGCTGAAACTCTTTCACACTCAATGTTTACACCCTTCTTCCCTGTGGATCTGGGCGAAATGGCAGCACAAATGCATATCAGAAACTTCAAAGAGACTGAAATGCTTCTACTCTATCCTAACAAAAAAGAACCAGAAGTCAGAAATATTTACAAATCCGATTCAGAACCTATACCTGATAATGTAGCTAAAATAACTACCTTCAAGAGCTATGCACACCCTAAAGATGGCGTATTAATCTTTAGAGTAGACTGGAAAGGCAAAAGTGTTGTCTATGCATCAGATAAAGAAAGTTATATAGGAGGAGATAGCCGGCTGGCAACATTTGCCCGCAATGCTGATATCCTTATTCACGATACACAATACCTGCTCGATGATTATAGTTCACCCATCACGCCCAAGCAGGGTTATGGCCACAGTACACCTGAAATGGCCGTCGAAGCAACAAATAGCGCTAATGCTAAAACACTCGTTATGTTCCACTATGACCCCTCTTACGATGATGAAACCATTCAACAGGCCGAAAAGAATACTCAAAAAATCTATCCTGATACCATTGCAGCTTATGAGGGGTTAGAATTAAACCTGCTACCAGAAGATTAAAGGTATCTATCATAATGAATTCATTTCATTTAAGCATTCTTTTAAGTATGTTAGTTTTGTGTCAGCTGCCAGCAATTGCACAGAACCCTCTTGAAAATACTGATCCATCTGAAAACATACGTGTTAATGCATCTAATAATGCCATTCAACATAACAGAAGAGGCATGGAATATTTAAGTCAGGGGTATCCGCTGCATGCTATAAATGAATTTAAGCTGGCAATAATGCTGAATCCTAATGCAACAATGAGTGCCTCTTTATACAACAATCTCGGGCAGGCATATGAAGTCGTAAAAGAGTATGATCTGGCTATTATGTCTTATCAACACGCCATTAAAATCAATCCTGAATTTGCTTTATACTATAAAAACCTGGTTCAGGCCTATCATAACAAAAAAGCCCTCAGAGATGCCATAAAGCATTATGAGCAAATAGTCAAAGAAAACCCTCAGGATGCTCAGGCATATTTTATACTCGGGCTGGTTTATAAAAAATTAAACAACAACGAAAAATCTATATCTGCGTTTAACACCTTCATAAACCTTGAACCACGTCTGGATCTAGCTCATACAGCCAAAAAATATATACATCAAATGGAAACTTCTAAGCCCTGAATATAAAAAATCATCCTTTTTTCATCCCCACGGATCATTACAACAACCAAAAAATAAAGTATCATTAAAATATAAGATCTTAACCGTAAGGCAACCTGGTAAATAATTCACTAAAAACTGCAAAGCACAACGCTTTGAGTCTGTTTTTTTTTATCATCTATCAGAAAACAGCGACATAAGCTAAAATGAGTTAGTTTTATTTGCTAACACTATTGTTTATACTAAGTGGTCATGTTTAAAGTCCAGGGAGGACAGAATGAAATACCCCAGCTGTCACTTTAAGTGCAATGGTATTCTGAATTGCCAGCAACTAGATCACCTTCTATTAGAGCTGGATCAGCAAAACGGCAGAGAAGAAACAATCAGTTTCTACAGAGGGATGCTCAGAAGAAATTTCAAAAACTGCCCGCTAAATCATTCTCTGCTGCAAAACAAATCTGTAAGTTCTATGTATTAGTCAGGCACAAAAATAAGCATTAAGAAGACGCCCGGGCAAGTCCCTGGCGTTTTCAGGTATAAAAAAGTATTTCACCGGATCCTGACATCACAATTAGCCACAAGATATTAATACATATGTGTTAGTTTTTACACAGCCTCTTCAATAATAAGCCGCTCATCCTGCAAGAATTTTTCAAGATCAAAAATATTTATCACCGTATTTGTATCCAGAATTATCTCGCCTGAAGTGTATTTAGTCTTATCCATCTGCATGACCGCTGATTTATTTATCCTGTCAGAAGACACATTAATGATATCGAAGACCTCATCTACTATAATACCTATTTGCATCTGGTTTGTCTTGGTAAAAATGATTTTTGTCTTATCAGTAATCGGCGTTTTAGATATACCAAGAAAGCCTTTGATATCAACGACAGGTATAAACTCACCCCGCAAGTTGCTCAGGCCAATATAAAACTCTGGCAAACAGGGCACCAGAGAAAGATTAATAACTTTACTGAACTCTCTAATGTATTTCAGGCTAATTGCATAGAGTTCATTATTGAGAAGAAAGCTCATAAATTTTTGATCCTGCCTGCGTTCTTTTTCCAGCGATAGGCTGAGTTCTTTTTGAAGTTCTTTAGCACGTCTTTGAAACATTTCAAGGGATTTTTCATCACTATCAAATGTATGTTCAACCCTGCCTGAAAGTTTTTGCAGCACCGGCAAATCATACTGTTCCTTCAGGTCTTCCAGCGGAACTTTTTCATCAGCTGAAGAAACAATTGAAGAAATAAAATCAAGGTTTAATATTGCCAGCAAACCCTGTTCTGTACGGGCAACACTCTTAATAATAGTATGTCTATCTTTTGTTCCATAAGGTGTATGTGAGATATGATCAAGATTAATATTGATAACATTATTAACAGAATCTACAATTAGGCCCCAGGTCTTATCATTATAGTTTAATACCAGAATACAATCTTCTTTAGTATAGGTTTTAAGGGACATACCCAGAAGGCTTCTAATATCAAGTACGTTAATAATATTACCTCTGAGGTTAAGTATACCCACAATGTACTCTGGCAAGTATTCAGGTATATTTAACATCGGCAATTTAATAACTTCAACGATACTTTCAGCGGGTGCTGCATAAAGACGATCCTCAAGACTAAACCCCATATAGAGTTTATATTTTTTCACATCAACATTATCTGTAATAAGGAACTGTTTATCCATGGTAATTAACCCGTAGTATAAAGTTCTATTCTATTTCTACCATTTTTCTTGGCATTATACAATGCTTCATCTGCTCTTTTAATAAGTTCATGATCTCTTTTTAGTTCAGGAAGCATACTTGCAATACCAACACTAACAGTAACATTAACTATATCGTCATCCCATTCATAAGTAGTTTCTTCAATAGTATCTTTCATCCTCTTTGTAGGTATCTGTGCCTGCTCAAGATTCGTTTCAGGCAGCACAGCAATAAACTCTTCACCGCCGAATCTTGCAACACAGTCAGTTTTGCGGTAGTTCTGTTTGATAATAGAGGCCACCTGCACCAGTACAATATCACCTAACTGGTGTCCATATGTATCATTCAACTTTTTAAAGAAGTCAATATCAATCATAACAACACTCAGCGGAGTCTTATACCTTTTAGATCTGTTAAATTCTCTTTCATAGACATCCTGAAAATAGCGCCTGTTAAAGAGTTTAGTCAGTCCGTCTGTAATAGCCAGAATTTTTGTTTCAATATACAAACTTCTCAAACGAAGCAATAATACAAGCTCTTCAGATACCAGCTTTATAAGATGTTCTTCTTTATAGTGATTATGAGATAGGTTATAGAGACACAATCCACCTAATACCTGTTTGCCATAAGTTATAGGTATTATAATCTTGGATGAAAACTGACTTATATCGTTAATTGTTTGTTTGCTATCACCTTTATGTTCTTCAAAGATTTCATGTTCAAACATGTGTATGTGCTCAGAGCTGTAAATATCAGAATGAACAACTTCAAAAAAGTCTTCTCTAATCTGATCTATAAGGGTTTCATTGGCATCTATATCGTTCAAACATAAACTGAGAAGCTTTTTATCATCACCATGATCATTGAAATAAATGCCTGCAACCTGAAAATCAAGTATACTGTATAGTAATGAAAACAGCCCTTTCGTCAGGAACATACGATCATGAATAAGTTCTGAAAGATTTCTAAACTCATTTGTAATCGTTGATTCAATTAAAGACTGGTCTAAAAGCTGGTTAACCCGTGATTTTATATTAGTAGACTCAACCTTTCTTCTTTCAACCAGGCGTTTTCTCTCTGATTCTGATAGAAGAGAAGTTGTGGATAAAAAGTTATTAATCTCTTCAAGTAGCTTTGAAAGCTGCCCACCTTTAACAAAAAAAGAATCTGCACCGGCTTTTATGCCCCAAAAGCGATCTATCTTTTCATCAAGGCTCGTAAGCAATATTATAGGAATACGTTTGGTCAGATTGTCATTCTTAAGCACCCTGCACAATTGGTATCCATTGATTTCAGGCATTATAATGTCAGAAACAATAATATCAGGGAAGGTTTGATATGCCATGGTAATACCTTCAATGCCATCTTTTGCCACTACAACATCAAAGCCAGCCTTAACCAGAGCAAACTTTATTGTGGTTGCCTGTGTTATACTATCATCTATAATTAAGATTTTGCCTTTCATATCTATGAAGTATATTCTTAAAAATCTTTATCTACTATAATAATTAAGATAACTGACGTCTGACGAAAAGTAAATGAACTTAAAAATAAACATTTCAGAATCAGTAAAACAAATCATTTCACCGGGGAGTATAAATTAATTATATGTTTAACAAACTTAATTTTAATGAACGAATTACAGTAAAATTAATTGTAAACACCGTTTTAATTGTCATTACATTTGTTATATTCTTGGTTGTGCTAAACCTGGCCAGCGGAAATATTTCTCTCTGGCTCAACTGGCTGATTCTTTTAGGTATGCTTGTTGCTGCAACAATAGCATTAGATTATTATTTTTCTAAATGGGCTTCCATTGCTTTGAAAAAACCAATATCTGATGCTGGTAATTCCACTAACAAAGCAACAGATGTTATCAATAAGGCAAGCATAAAATATGAAACGTCTGTCAACAGGCAGCTTGAACTCATAGATGATATTCAAAAACTAATCAAACAGCTGAGCTACACTTCAGAGAACACAAAACATAGTGCACAGAAAGTTGCAGATAAATCCAATCAGGCTTTGAAAATATCTGAAGAAGGCCAGCAATCCATGCATGTAAACATCAAAAAGATGGCCACACTCAAGCAGAAAATAGAAACCATCGCAGAACAGATATTAGAACTCAGTGAGCATACCCAGCAAATAGGCAGCATCGTAGGTGTAGTAGAAGACATTACAGAACAGACAAATATGCTTGCACTTAATGCAGCCGTTGAAGCAGCAAGGGCAGGTGAACATGGAAGAGGATTTGCCGTTGTAGCCAGTGAAATAAGAAAACTCGCAGATCAAATCAAGCAGGCAACCAATAAAATAACCTCTTTGATCTATGATATTCAGCAAGCAACCAATTCCACTGTTATGGCAACCGAAGAAGGCACTAAAGAAATTGAAGCCGGTGTTAATCTGGCTAATCAAGCAGCTGAAACCATTAATGCGTTAAGATCCACCATGCAAGAAACTGTAGAAGCCATAGAAACAATCGTTTCAGCATCTAGAGAACAGTTTAAGTATGCCAGCGATGTTTCAAGCGTAATGATAGCAGTCAACACAGGCATAAAAGATTCTGTTGAAACAATCGAAAAGAGCAAAAATGCTATAATAATTCTGGAGCAGGTAACACAAAGTCTCAACGAGATATTAATCACTAACAATAACAACATTAGGTAAAACTATGGAATTTTCAGAAGAGGAACTTGAAGAGATCCTGAGTATCTTCCAGCAGGAGAGTGAAGAACAAATACAGAATTTAAACGACAATATGCTGCGTCTTGAGGCAAACCCTAAAGACGCAAGGATTATACAGGAAATTTTTAGAGAAGCCCATAGTTTAAAAGGCGCCGCCCGCATGATAGGCCTTGACGATGTACAGGTTATCGCTCATAAGCTTGAAGACATCTTCGGGCTGGCCCGCAACAACGAACTTGAAATCATTCCAGAATTGATTGATATCATGTGCAGTGCCGTAGACGCTATTGCCAGCATCATTGAAGATTCCATAAAGAACAAAGGCACCCACAAAGTCGATGTAACCGCCATACTCACACAACTTAAAATGATTGAAACAGGTGAATTTACAAAGTTACTCGGGGCTCATCAGGCTCAAATAGCGATCAATGCAGAACCAGAAGAATCTGAAGATGATTATTATGAGGAGGAGGAAGAAGATAAATTCCCTCAATTTGAACTCAGAAAAAAAGATCCTGAAAGATCTTCCAGTTCACCTGAAGATAAAACTATTGACAGTAGAGCATTAGATACTTTCTCAAAGCTTAATATACCCGTATCCAAGACTAAAACAGAAGAAATAGCTGAAACTATCGAAGAAGAGCTTGAACTCTCAAAAAATGATTTTTCAGAGGAAGAGCTAGCCGAGCTCAAACAAATTTTTTATGCAGAAAGTCGTGAAAACATTGACTTTATATTTAAATCACTGGAAAGATTAAAGCTGTTCCCTTATGATAGAGAAATACTTGCTGAAGTATACCGCAGTGCCCACTCACTTGAAGGATCCACACGCTTTATAAAGTTCGATGAAATAAAAGAAATCGCCCATAGCATCAGAGATATACTCGAAGAGGCAGTCAAAGAAGAACTCTTCATTAATGCCGATATGATAACAAAAATAGAAAAATACCTGCTTAAAGTAAAAGAAATTATTGAAGAAAAATATGATCAGGAAGGCTATGAAACAAGCCTCAACCTTGATCAACTGGAAAAACAAATAGAAGAAAAGATGAACACCTACAAAAAGGGGAATGATAAACCTAAAAAAAGCCATAAAAAGAAGATCGCACTTTCCAGTGATGCACTGGACTTCAACGAAGAAGAAGTTTTAAAAGATCTAGGTGTTAAACCCCTCACAGAAGAAGAACAAAAAGAAGAGGCAAAAGCTCAAAAGATTGTTGACGACAGGAAAAAAGAAGAATCTAAAAAACAACTTGAAATTGATCCACTATCACTCACTGATGAAGAAATAGGAGACCTGGAACTGGGTGCTCTGGAAGGTATTAAACCTAAAGTACCACCAGAAGGGCTTGAAAAAGAAGAAGATAAAATGCCTAAAAACGTCTACTGGTCTTCTGCAAAGCCACCTCCAACAGAAAAACCCGGCAAAGAGTCTATCGAAACATTATTACAATATCTTACAGATGACCTTAATATACTTTCTCACAATGAAAACAACAAATCAGCACTTCAAAAAACTATTGAAAACATTAAACGTACTAAAGACCTTGCCTATAACGAAAACAGACAGGAACTTTTAGCCATAATAGCCAAGATAGATGCCATCCTGTCAGAAGTTAGCGAAAATAAAATACTATTCAGTAAAGAAATGGCTACTGTAATAGCGCAAAGCATAGAAGCTTCTACTGCTATAGTAAACTTTTCAGAAGACACAAGAGACGAAATTATTGATGACCCCAGTCTTATATATCAGAGACTTATGATACTTCACCAGACAGCAAGACTTTCAGCAGGCATACCTTTTGAAGAAGAGCTAGAACCAGAAATATTTCAGGATAATTATACACGCATACGTATAGAAGAAAACACTACAGAACAGCCTTCAATAACAGAGACTAAAGAGAGTAAAGAAATACCAAAAACTGAACCCCAGGAAATACAAACCACACGACAAATAACAACCCCACCTGCTGCACAGGTTCACTCATCAATGTTTACACCTAAAACAAATATTTCACCCACCGGACAAATGACACCAGCAAAAGATACAGGCGATTCAGCCGAAACATACACCATTAAAACCCTGCGTGTAGACACAAGAAAGCTTGACCAGCTAGTTGCACAGGTAGGAGAACTCATTATAGCCAAAATTAAAGCCAAAGAACGTCTTACAGATATAGAAAAACTCCTGCATCTAGTTGATGAATGGCAACGAGACTGGGCTAAAACTAAATATACTGTTAAAAACATCAGCAAAAAGCCTGCTAGCCTTAAAAAATCAACTTTCATGCCAGAAGGAACTTCTATCTACACTCCTGGCAAGGATATGAACGCAATTATTAGAGAAAATTCAGATAGACTGGCCCATCTAACTAATTATCTTAATCAGCTTTACAGAAATATTCAGGAAGATGACACACGGCTAACGCTAATAATCAATGAACTTGAGAATAGAATCAAAAACGTCAGGCTGCTGCCTCTAGCAACAATATTCAATATGTACCCGAGGATGGTTAGAGATCTTGCCAGAGAACAAAAAAAAGAAATTGAGCTCGAAGTACGTGGCAGTGAAACAACTGTAGACAAAAAAATCATTGAAGAAATCAAATCACCACTGATGCACCTGATCAGAAATGCTATTGATCACGGCATAGAAAGCCCGGAAGACAGAGAAAAGAATGCCAAACCCGCATCAGGAAAACTTTTACTGAACGCCAGACATCTTGAAAACAGCGTACTTATAGAAATTATCGACGACGGCAGAGGCATAGATATAGAAAAAATCAAAACAAAAGTACTCGAAAAGGAACTTCTCACCCCTTCTGAGCTAGCAGCCATGTCAGAAACACAAATAATGAATATTATTTTCTGGCCAGGTTTCTCAACCGGTGAAGAAGTAACAGATATCTCTGGCAGAGGGGTAGGTATGGATGTTGTCCACACAAAGATTACACAGCTTAATGGAAAAGTAAAAGTGACCTCAAAACTTGGTGAAGGCTGCCGTGTATCCATTCAGCTACCAGTAACAATGTCTACCATACAGGTTTTCCTGATAAGGCTAAAAGGTCAAACCTATGCTGTACCTACTTCAGCAATACAATCAGCTGTATTAATAAACCCTGAAGAAGTTTTCTTCAAAGAAGGCAGAGAAGCAGTACTTGTAGGAGGACTACCGGTCTTTCTCTATAACCTGAGTGACCTGCTGGAACTACCTAAAGATAGCCCTAATAGAAACAAAAAAGACAAAATAACTGTGCTTGTGCTTCAAACAGAAGATATGAACATAGGCTTTAAGGTTGATGGCCTTCTCGGAGATCAAGAAATACTCCATAAAAACCTGGAACCACCCCTCATGAGAGTTAGAAACGTAGCAGGAGTAACTACACTGGGTTCAGGGGAAGTTTGTTTGATACTCAACGTCGGCGATCTGGTTAAAACAGCCCAGATGACCCATGGAATGGCGCTTAAAGCATCCCTGAAACAAAAAGACTCTGAATCAGGCAAAAAAGATATTCTGGTTGTCGATGACTCTGTAACAACAAGAATTCTGGAACGTAACATTCTCAGAGCAGCTGGCTATAACGTTACTGTAGCAGTTAATGGCCTTGATGCCCTCACAAAACTGACTACACAACATTTTGATCTGGTAGTAAGCGATGTAGAAATGCCTGACATAAGTGGCTATGAACTCACAAAGCGTATAAAGAAAGATGAGATGCTGTCTAATATACCGGTAATACTTGTTACCTCACTTGCATCAGAAGTAGATAGACAAAAAGGGCTGGCAGCAGGAGCGTCTGACTATATCACTAAAGGCGGGTTCGACCAGGAAGAACTTCTTGGAACCATCAGAAGATTGCTTAACTAAAAACTACATGTCTTTTCAAAAGAACCTGAGTTTCGGAAATAAACTATAAAGAAAGAGATAGATACCAATAAGTATCAGCATAACACCACTAACCTTATTAATATAGAATCCCCAGTGCCTGACATGGCCTATTTGCTTGATTACTCCGGTAAAAGTACCGGTTAAAAGCAGAAGAATGCTGTGACCAATAGCATAGGCGACAAGCATAAGTGAACCATAAACAATACTGCCTTCATAGGCAACAAAACTCAAAATCGTTATCAGTATTGGCGTTGAACATGGTGTAGCCATTGTACCGAAGACCAGACCAAGAATTACAGGCGAAAGTATTTTGCCGTATTTGCGCTCTGGCATCTCTTTGAAAACCCTCGGTATCTGAATATAGAAAGCTTCCAGAAGACCCAGCCCCATTAAAATACAAATAACAGCCAGAAAAACAAACCAGTATGGCCCTATAAAAGCACCCATAACCTTTCCAGCAAGTGCTGCAATCAGGCCTACTGCTGTGAGAGTAATTGTAAATCCTGCCACAAAGAGCAGAGAGTTAAAAAAGGCCCTTGAGATCTTATCTTCTGAATATCCTCCTATATAGCCAGCCATAATAGGCAATATGGAAAGAGTACAGGGTGACAGAGAGCTAATAATACCTCCTGCCAGGGCTATAATAAAGGCCCACAGAGCTTTCTGTGTTATAGCAGATTCAAGAAGTTGTGTTAAATGTTCTTCCATGGCAGGCCTTCTCTAAATAAAAGCGGAAACCCGCTCAAACAGTGCCTCTGGTGAAAAAACGTAAAGAAATTATAGGCACTAGAAATATTTTAATAAAGCAGGGATAAAATTTCCACAGATAGTGAAGAATCCTTTTAAAGTTCAGGGCGCCGCTCTGCGACGCCGCTAAACAAACAGGGGGGAAATAGGGAGATAAATGTATATCTGTAATCACTTTAATATTGCTTGAACATGCCTTTCATATGTCTCTTCAGGGTAAGAGCCGGGAACAACCTTATATTTTGACCCATCTTTCTTTACAAAGACTGTCATTGGAACACCCAGAACCCTGTACTGCTTTATAGCTTCTTTGCTAAGAGCATCGCTGGCTCTAATATCAACTATCAAAACGTCAACTTGATCTTCATATTTTTTCTTAAGACTCTCTATAACTGGCTTAACTTCCTGACAATCTCTGCAATAATCAGAAGTAAAATACAAAAGGGTAGGCTTGCCATTTCTAATGTATAAATTTAACTGTTCTTCACCTGCACTATCTTTATGAATTTTAACTTCAGGAGCTTTTGTCTCTTCTGCCTGTTTGCTGGCTTCTGATTCCTTATTAAAACCCATAAACAATAATACAAATGCGCTAATCACAAGGATCAACATTGTTGCTATAAGATTTACACCTCTTTTATTCATACTTAACGCCTCTACTCTTGTTTAATTCTCTGAAAACAGTTCACTAATGTCGAAATAGAACTCTCTCACATCGCCTGATTCATTTTCCTTAACGATAATGAGGTCATAGTGTCTGTTATTGTGTTTGACGTGTTTCTGGTCAAGCTGTTCCCAGGTTCTTCTATCACCATAAAACTTATTGATAAACTCTTTCTGAGATCTCAGGCAGGCAAAGGAATTTTTAACACCTCTGATGATAACAGCATCTTCAACAGTATTTCCACTGCCGCCCATATACTCAATACTGGATGTATCAGAAATCATATCGTATTTGATATAAAAAATTGCTTTTTTAGCACTGTTTCTAACCCTCTCATCAGGATCCTGCACAAGCAGTTCCAGATAGGGAAGTGCTTTTCTGGATTTCAACAATCCCAGAACCCAGGCAGCATTTTCTCTTACTTCTGCGCTCTCATCTGAAATCATCTTTAAAAGGGGTGTTTCAGCATCTGATGCCTCAAGTATACCGAGCGAATAAGTCGCAGCAAGCCTAACAGTTGAGTATGTATCTTTAAGGGCGTGTATCAAATATTGTATGCTTTCTTCTGCCTTTAAACGCCCCAGTGATAAAGCAGCTGAGGCCCTGACCGTATAATGTTCATCTGTTAGCGAATGTATTAAATAAGGTATTGCTTCATCATACTCAATTTTGCCAAGGTTCATGGCAGCAATACCTCTAACACGATAGTCACTATCTTCAAGAGCTACTACCAGAAACTCAAATGCCATTTCACTATTACTTTCAGTCAGGTCGTTAAGGGCTCTGGCCCTTTCCAGTGGATCAGAATCGTTTAATTTTTGCAATATACGATTTTCTTTGAGGGGTGTAGATATGACCGTACGGTTATTCATGACAAAACCCAGCCCGCTTTGAAGATCCGGAGAAGTATGTAACTCCATCACCCCTATAAACAAATTTGCTAAAGCGAACTCGACTATCATCAATTACCCCTTTTCCTCCTGACCACTGATATTTTAATGGAGTAAAGGGAGCTCTGACATCATCCAACTCAAGTAATTTTGAGCTTTTTGATATTAATTATTTATTAAGGTCAGAACCTTTCTGTTTAAATAACGTCTTAAATTAAATAAAAGAGCTGATTCATAACAGTACTTCTAATCAATAACAAAAGGTATAAGACCTGTACTGAAGGAGTAACAGAATACGCCCATCGCCAAAACACTTACTATAGAAGACTGATAGCATTTGTAAAAGCTGAAAAATTAATTTTGTATTAATTATTTAACATTTACTTCAGAAAGTTGTTTAAATGTTAATGCACAAATAAAATCTTAATAGCGGTGCGACAGTTTTTCCGGATGTAACGAAATAATACTAACCCACCGGGTAAAGAATTCGAACTTAAAATTAGTTAACATTTGGCACCATGATTTTAAAGACTCCATCGCATCCATCCGATAAATATATAAGTAATAAAAATAAAAAAGGGAGCAGGTAAACTATGGTGGACAAACTCAACAGAATTAACGTAAATATTAACAATGTTCAGGGTGACATGCAGCAGCGTGCACGCAAAGAAGAAGCTGAACAGAAAGAAGTTAAAGAACAAGAACAGATACGGGCAGAGCACAAGCACGTAGACCCCGATAAATTGATGGATGCCATGAAGAAACACGGCCTTCACAACCTCAACCATGTCATGGCATCCGGTAAGGTAGCATCGAAGACGATTTCAGATGCTATAAACTACTTTACTGACGCTATTTCACCGCAGAAGCACGCAGAGATCACTAATAAAGTCTGCGAAGTATTCAAGCAGGAGTTCCCGGGAGCTAAGCTTGACCGTGATGTAGTCGAAGAAGTAGTCGATAATCTTATATTTGATGCATTGACGGCTTAAAGAAGAATTAGTTTGTCCAACCTAGTTTAGAGGCCACCAATGGGTGGTCTTTCTCTTTGTAAATTAACTATCCAGGTAATTCCATTCTTTAAGTCGCTCTATCATCTGTTTTATGGCATAGGTTTTTACAATATTACCCGGATGAGGCTTATGTAAACTAATAATTTGTTGCTTATCATTGCTAAATCTTACTCTGGAGCCAGAAGTTTTGCCGGTTGTAATTTCCTTAAAAGCAAAATAACCAACTAATCTTACAAGTTCGTCATACGTAAAATCTGATGGTACAGTTAAAAACCTCTCTATTAACTTATCCAGTCTGCTCATAGCAATATATCATACCATAAAAGATATAACCAGATGCAACTAAAAAATAGTTGCATCTGGTAAGAAAAAATGTTACCATACAAATGAAACATTCATCAGGAAACCACCTCAAATGACAGAAAACCAGACTTCTAAAAACAATAAACTTACCCATAAGGGTTTCATCGGTTCTGTCTCTTTCAGTGCTGAAGACAACGTCTTCTGGGGTAAAATCGAAGGCATTGAAGACCTGGTGACCTTTGAAGCCGATAATGTTAACGACCTCAAACAGGAATTCTATGACGCAGTCGAAGACTATATAGAAACCTGTAAAGAACTCGGTAAACCCTTTTTCAAATCATGCAAAGGTAGCTTTAATGTTCGTATACCACAAAAGCTCCACATTGATGCCGTAAAATTATCACACCTGATGGATATATCACTCAATAAGCTGGTTCAAAAAGCTCTGGAAAAAGAAATACAGACACATCTCAAAGAAAATTAATGTTTTAGAGGACTGCTCATCCACTAGCTGCAACCTCCTGAAGGGCGGCTATTTCTCGCAAGGATATAACCTTTTCTCTTTAAAAACAGCAGGATCGGCTGGCTATGCTCCAATCATGGCATTAATAAGATCGGGCTTTATTACCTCTTCATCTACTATCTGATAGGCTGAAGACAATAATTCAATTGATTGGTCTAGTTTCTCTTTATCATCTGCATGTATTTCGGCCAGCACAGTGCCTTTTGAAACCTCATCGCCAACCTTTTTATGTACAACAATACCCACGGCCATGTTGACCGGATCACCCTTTTTATCACGGCCAGCACCAAGCATTTTGCAGGCTTTCGCTACAGTAAGAGCATCACAGCGGGATACACTGCCGTCTTTATCAGCTTTAAGCTCTTCTTTAAACTTTGCCTGCTGAAACTTAGAATAATCCTGCAAGACTGACGGATCACCGCCCTGTGCCACTATCATATCCTCAAGTTTTTTGAGAGCCTTACCGTTTTTGATATTCTCTGTAAGTATTTTACGTGCATCTTCAACTGATGAAGCTGCCTTTGCCTTTTTGAGAGCAACTGCACCAAGAGTTAAACACAGTTCTGTAAGGTCTTCTGGCCCATTTCCCTTTAAGGTTTCAATAGATTCAATCACCTCAAGACTGTGACCAACTGCCCGGCCTAAGGGCTGTTCCATTGAGGTAACAACGCAGGTTATCTGTTTATTGAGTCTCTTTCCAACTTCCACCATGGTTTCTGCCAGTTCTCGGGCCTCCTCAGGAGTAGTCATAAAGGCTCCAGTGCCATATTTAACATCCAGTATAATTACATTAGAGCCGGAGGCAATCTTTTTAGAGACCACAGAAGCTGCAATCAATGGAATACTATCTACTGTTGCTGTTACATCCCTGATAGAATAAATAGTACCGTCAGCAGGTGCCAGCTTTGCTGTCTGACCTCCTACGGCTATGCCAAACTTTTTTACCTGCGCAAGAAACTTATCTGTAGGTATAGATGTATTAAAACCAGGTATAGATTCCAGTTTATCTATGGTACCGCCAGTATGACCGAGCCCTCTACCTGAAAGTTTTGCTATAGGTACCCCTGCTGAAGACAGCATAGGTGTTAAGACTATAGTAGTTTTATCTCCAACGCCGCCTGTGCTGTGTTTATCTATCACATAGTCACCCAGTGATGACAGATCCATTATATCACCTGATTTAACCATGGCTTCAGTAAGATAAGCTGCCTCATCCATTGTCATTCCATTGATACATACAGCCATCAGCCATGCAGATATTTGATAATCAGGCATTTCACCTGAACAGACTCCATCTATTATCTGCTGTATATCTTTCTGAGTGTGTTCTCCCCCGAAACGTTTCTTATAGATAAGATCAACATAGCGTACCATGCAAAACTCCTTTAAAACCTCTAACTCTCCCGGGCTGTGGCAAAGGGCAATGAATACATATGTATTGCTTTCGTCTCTCCCCAGGATTCCTTTATTGTAGCAAAATTTAGCAAAACAGCTAAAAATATTAAACAACAAAACCCGAAGACCTGCGCCGGGTTTTGCAGATAAATTTTATTATAACGATTTTAGTGTTCTTATCTATGCCATAATTTTTGCGGCAGCATCTTTGGCAGCCTCAGCTGCTTCTGGAGCTTTTTTAGCAAATTTAGCTTTAACTTTATCAATTATAGGTGTTGCTTTATCTACAACAACTTTCACAAGACCATCGACTTTGTTTTTCAATGGAGCAAGCTTTTGCAGTTTACCACCATCAACAAAGTGTTTTGCAGGTGCAAACTTAAGGGCTGCTGCGGCAACAAGTGCTGTTAAGACTGCGCCAACCGCAACTTTCTTCATTTTACCGCCACCGCCATCAGAAATACCAGCTTCTTTTAAGAATTGCTGTTGAGCTGGTGAAAGGCCACCTTTTTTAGAAGCAAAACTGACTTTTTGAGGAGTGATCTGTGTTGTTACTGGATTTATACCATTCATGAATATCTCCTTGTGCAGATATCTGACTTACCGACATTATATTAGTTCCTGCTCTCTTAAAACCTCTAAAGGTTATAACTTGCATGGTTTCAGTGCATCAGAAGCGATATTTTTACATTTCTTAACAGTACGAGCTTCTTATAGCCTGATCTGGAATATTTATCTTGCAGGTGCGCTCTATACAATTGGAGGAACTTATTATCATGTCTATCATAAACATAAAAGTCTTTCAAGTAGGTTAAATAGTTTAACATAACAGGATGAGATAAAGTGCCATCAACCATCAAGCGTATCAAACTCTCTCATAAGAAAACAGCCAGACAAAAATGCCTTTTTTTTCCGGAAGCAAGAAGCAGAAAAAGAGTTTATATAAGCTCCCTGGCAACACTAACTCTTCAAGAGTTTCTCAAGGAACAAGGTATAACCATCAATGAAGGTGAAGGTTATTGTGATAACTTCTTCCTGGCTGAAGCCTTTGACATTGCGGATTTAAAAGCTGGCAATGCACACATCGATTGCCGGTGCATCATCAATCAACCTTATACACAACTCTGGATACCTAAAAAGCCCTATGAATTCGGCTATCAGTTTGATTTTTACGTAGCAATAAGCATCGACACACAAAAAGACAGGGCAGAAATTCTCGGATACGTCACAGGAGAAGATGTTAAAAGCTCTCTCAAAAGCAACCCTGAAAGACTGAACTATTATGTGCTTGATATAGATATTCTCAAACCTCCGCTTGAGCTTGCCAGTGACATTATTCCTGTTGCCAGTGCCAAAAAAGATAAATCTTCTATCAAAGAAACAGATCATGACCTGGTAAAAGAACTTTTTACAGGTTTTTTAGATGATACTATATCATTTAAAGAAAGAGCATTCTTTGAAAGCCACATATCAATATGTGAAGAATGCAGAGAAGACCTGCTTTATCTCCATCTATTTGACCAAAAAATAAAGAACACCAAAAATAGAATGGTCTTCATCGATGAATCAATACCTATTGAAGAGGCTATTTATACAGAAGAAGAGATAAAAGAACAGACACAGCAAGAATCAGAAGAGCTGGAAGAAAAACTAGTAGAAGAATACGAAGAAGAAGAATTACCCGAACCCGAAGAAGTTATCAAACCAGAAAAACAAGCAAAAGAAGAAGCACCTGAGGCCAGAGTAGAACCATTTCAAGAAGTTACTCAAACTCCTTCAGACCTGGAGCTCCCGCCGGAATTCCAGTCTCCTTCCAGAGAAATAACCATAAGCAAATCCGAAGAGGATACCGGCCTGCAAGAAGAAACAGAAGAACTTACCGGGCTTGAAGAACAGTTTACATTCATTCAAGAAGAGGAGGTGGCAGAGCCAGCCTCTCCCTTTCGCAAAGAAGCTGAAGAACCAGATAAAACAACTTACGAAACAGGTCATGAAGTTGATATACAACCTGAGGAAACGTATTCAGAAGGATTAACAGAAGAACCTGACTGGGCCTCATCCTATACCATTCCACCTGAAGGGCTGCCCGATGTTCCAGCCTCTGAAGAAATACCTTTTGAAGATATACAGCCTGAAAGCTGGCCGGAAGAGGATCTAGAAACGCCACAAATAGATGACCTGCCCGATGCTGACCTCTGGCAGGAAGGAGAAAAAGCCGGAACAGGTTTTGATGAACCATTTATATCATCAGAAGAAGACGTCTATGGCATGCCCCCATCAATGGAAGAGTTCTCATCCACACCGGAAGAACTGTCTCACACAGAAGATTTTGAGGAGTTTCAAGAATTTCCAGAGCCAGCTGAAATATCATATGAAGAACCTCAGATCTATGAAAGCTTTGAAGAACATCCTGAAACAACTTTTGAAAGCTTTAAAACTTTTGAAGACACAGACAGCCTGACACTTGAAAGCCTTGAAGAAGAACACTTCGATGTTATTGAAAGTTTCCCTGATGAAGAAACTATTGACATACAACCAACAATCGATACTGTCATACCTGACGATGAAACAGCCTACTATCAAACATCTCAGCCTGAAAGTACTTATCAGGAACCAGAAGAACCTGAAATAACCTTCCATGATGATTTTAGCTATCAATCTGACTTCACTGAAGAACCCACCCCTCCACCGCAGGAAACATCCGATTTAACACTGGAAGATCTGGAGAAAGAATTTGATTCAATTGCCTCATTTGAGTTTGAAGAAATAGAAAAACCTTCCAGACCTCAGGAATCAATTGAAAGCTATGATCAGTCCGAAGAATTCACTGAACCACAACAATATCCTGATCAACAAACAGAGTATGTAGACGAATTGTTTAAGCAATCAGCTCAGGAATACCAGGAATACAAACAGGAAGGCCCTATTGAGTATTCAGAACAGGGTTATATTGAGTATGATTCTGATTCTATACCCGATACCTCTGGCTGGGAAAGCCTTGAAACAGAGCAACCACAACAACTAACCACTGATCAGGATTCACAATTGCTGGGTAAGATGAAAGAAGAGCTCCTGAGGCAGCAATATCAAGAAGAGACACCCGGACAGCATCAGGATTACTCTGAAACCATGCCAGCCTATGATCAGGATTACACCAGCGAACCCTATGGCGAGAGTGATATTTCAATATCAGGTGGTTATCAGGCCATGCCTGGCGGAGATTATGAAGACTATAGCCAGCCACAACAACCCGATCTAACCTATGACCAGATGTCAGCCATACCCAGTGAAGGTGATATGGCAGAACTAAAAAGCTTTGTAGACAGCAAAAAGAAAGAAGTCAAAAAAGGACGCAGGAAAAAAGGGTTTCCGCTGCTGACAACCGCTGCCGTAATGATCTTATTAACTGGAGGTCTGGCCCTATGTGGAGTCGGAACAGGTATTATACCATTTCAAGATGGCCAGTATAACCTGGTGAAAAAAGTTGACGTCGATAAAATCATTGCAATGATACCAGGAAAAGCTGAAGAACCCCCAAAAGAACTGGCACGTGCAAACAATGAAAGCGCACCAGAGATACTGCCCCCGGAAGAAAGCAGCTCTGAAATGGAGGCTAAATCAGCGGATACAGAAATACCAGCAGAAGATATCAGTGCTATGCTAGCCGGTGAAGAGACACCGGAAGAAAACTTGTCATCAAGCAGCACTACTAAAGAAACACAACCAGATGCTTTACAGGAAGACAAAACAAACGCTAAACAAGAACCAGCACCTGAAAAAATACTTGCCAGTGCCAGCCCGGCAGAGCCAGAGCTTCCCCGTGTTACGCCCCGGCCAGAACCCGCAAAAGCTAAAAAACCAACCAGTTTACCTCCTGCAAAACCAGCAGCAGAACAGACTAATATCCGAAAAAAAGACACTGCAAAGCCTGTTGTAACAATCTCACCTGCTGATGAGGCCGCACAGGAAGAAACAGAATACAAAGTTCTTCAGACTCCTGAAACAATTGCCATGGAGAGACAAACAGGGGTAAGCTTCCTGCCAAAGAAAGAGCAGGATGAAGGGTTCTTTGATGCCAGTTTTAAAGGCGATTCAAGTTCAGGCAGGGCTGCATCAACTGGAGCAGCAAGGCTAGAAAGAGTACAAAATCCTGTTGTAGCAGGTCTTGAAGAGAAAGAAGAACGCCTCAAAATAGCATTAAACCCTAAAATTGCCTCCACAGCCGTAAGTTCCACTGCTATTAAAACAGCTAAAATAAGCTGGGACTCAGCTGATATGCAATACATTGACGCAGAACTTATGGCATACCTGACAAAAGGAACTCAAACAGCCAAAACTACTCTTGAATCTGATCTTAAGAAAAACAATTTCTCCGGAAGCTTGAGGCCAACTGTTATAACCTTAAAAATTAACAATTCTACAAATTCCATTTCTTCGAATATCAGCTCTTCAAGTGGTTATTCAAAGCTAGATAGCATAATCCTTAAAGCAGTCAGGGCGGGCTTTTCTGCCAAATCATTACCATCCCCTGCAAACACTTCGGGCACTGTTGAAATTAAACTTACAATTGTCCTGTAGGCCCGACGAAAGAAAAATGGTAATATTAGATGGGGTAAGCAATTGTATGGTTAAGCAGGTTTAACACATTGCCTGAAAGATATAGACCACTTATAGAAAAAATTATCCGGAATAACTCTCGCTACGTCGGGAATGAGGACCTTTTCGAGGATTTCTGTAGCGAGACATTCAAGCGTTGCTACAAGATTCTATCGACAGATGAGACGATAGTTAACTTTGAGGCATACCTTTCAAAGGTTTCTAACTCTGCTATTCTTGATGTATTGAGGTCTTCAGGCAGACTGAGACGACTAAAATCAGGTTATAAAAAAGTTAAAAGTGAGACTGCATCCCAGCCATATAATACTGATGAGCGTTTTAATATCATCTTTGATATTGAAGACCCCACACCGACTGTCGAAGAAACCCTTATTAAAGAGGAAGAAGTCAAAAATATACGCCGGGCTCTTGTTGAACTGGACAAAGAATACAAAGATAAACATTTCATGGAAATCTTTAAACTCAGGTATATCGAGAATAAGAAACAGAGCGATATAGCAAGCACACTGGGTATCAGCCAGGGAGAAGTCAGCAAACGTATCATAGAACTCGGCAAGAAAGTACTGTCAAGACTGCATTAACCCTATAGAAACATACACAAGGAGCATCCTATGGCAGAACCTTTTAAAGTTTATGTCTATACTCATACACACTGGGATAGAGAGTGGTACAGGTCTTTTCAGGAATACCGATTCAGGCTTATCGAAGTAGTAGATGATATTCTAGATCAGCTTGACAGTGGATCCCTTGATTGCTTTACACTGGATGGTCAGGCCATCGTTCTGGAAGATTACCTTGACGTAAAACCAGAGAATAAAGACCGGCTGATACGCCACATTAAAGAAGGCAGGCTAGAAGCAGGCCCCTGGTATGTATTGCCTGATGAATTTCTCGTCAGCGGTGAAAGCCTTATAATGAATCTTTATCTGGGTCACAGGCTAACCGAGAAGTACGGTAAAACCACCAGAACGGGCTATTTACCTGATTCATTCGGGCACAGTATCGATATACCTGCAATCTTAAAAAAATTTAACATTAACAACGCCCTTCTCTGGCGGGGTATCAATGCTGATATAACCGAATTTAACTGGCTATCACAGGATAATAACTCCGTAAAAACCTACCACCTTCGTGAAGGCTACTATATAAACTTATTTGAAAATAATAATACAGATATAACAAAAATTCACGAAATTATTAACAGCTATATACAAAAGATTAAGGCCTATACAACACTTAACTATATGCTATTGCCTGTTGGAGGAGATCACATGCCAGCCCCGCAAAACTTTAAGGGCGTTATTAAAGATATAAACAACCATCAAAATGATTATAAGCTTATACCTGTTACACTGACAGAGTTCATGATTCTATTTGAAAAAGAACAGCTTAAAGATAGCTATCAACAAGAGTTCAGAGACTGCACCAGAAGCTACATCCTGCCTGGTGTCTACTCATCGAGACTCTATCTCAAACAGGAAAACGCTAGACTGACAAACAAGATCAACAGGCTCATTGAACCCCTTGCCTGCTACTGTAATGCTTATCATCTGGATAAATTCAGATTGCCTGACACTGATTATCTCTGGAAGATGTTGATTGAAAACCATCCTCATGACAGCATCTGCGGGTGCAGTGTTGATCCTGTTCATGATGAAATGGAGCAACGCTTTAAGTCACTACATCAGGCCTGTGATGAATACATTAACCGGGCTAAATTAAGTCTTATCAAGCAGGTTCCAACAGGTAAAATTGCTGTTTTCAACACTTCTAACTTTACATACAGTGGCCCTGTACTTCTCAATACGTTTCAAGAAGATGATACTGGTCTAAAAAGCCAGTTAATAGATGAATTTACAGATACACATCCGAGATTTTATTCAGATATAAAAGAGGCAAGACCTGCAACTATACTGAAAAAGCAGCAAAATAAACTGGTCTGGGCTGATGAGGTTCCAGCTGGAGGGTTGAAAATTCTTGATTCAGCTGAAATACCGGCCCCTGTAAGAGAGCATAATGGCAATCTAACAAATGGCATCATAGAAATAAAAGTAGATAAAGACTCTATATCAGTTAAAGACCTTAAAACTGGAGAAACATATCATAACCTTAACCAGATAATAGACAAAAGAGACGCCGGAGACAGCTATAATTTCGGCCCTATCAAAGGAGATACGCCTGTTAAGGCACGCATTACCAGCAGCAGGATTAAAGAAAATGGCCCTATTAGAGGTATGCTGGAGGCCTTTTATGAAATTGATATTCCTGATGGGGCTGATAGCAAAACTATTGAGCCCATAAGTGCGACTATAAGTCACTATATAAGCTGTTATATTATTATGTATGCTAATTCTAAGATTGTCGAATTCAGGTTAAACTGGGATAATAAATCCCGTAACCATCTTCTTCAAGCAGTATTTCCTTCAAATAGCCTGATTTATAAGACAGATGTTGAAAATCACTGCGGTATACTAAGTCGATCCTTTGACCCTGAGTATGACATTTATAACCATATACCGGCATCAAAGCAAACAGAGCTTAAAACTAACACTGCACCCATGCAAAGATTTGTACAGGCTAACAATATCGCTATATTCAATGAGGGTCTTCCTGAGTATGAAGTATTTAAAAGCAACCTGTACTTAACATTACTGAGAGCTACCGGTTATCTATCAGTTGAGCATCCGTCAACCCGGGGAGCTTATGCCGGTCCTGAACTCAGCACACCCGGAAATCAATGTCTAAGGCAAAATACTGCCCGTTATGCTTTTCATCCTGCGAGTACACCAGAAGAGCTATTCAGGCTTGCTGAAAGCTTTTGCGGATGCACAATAAGCCTGACAGGTGAAAATAAGGCTATAGAAAATTTCAACCCGCCTGAATCTCTTATTAGCCTAAGTAACCCTGATATAATTACTACCAGTATGCGTTATTACAGTAAATCTGATAGTATTGTTATACGTTTACTCAATATTTCCAAGGATATTCAAACCACAGACCTTCATATATCCCTACCAGCAAGCAGCATACAGGAAGTCAATTTTTTAAATGAACCCTTCAATGAATCTCTGAAACCAGCAGGCTTGAAACTGGCTCCATGTGAGATGAAAGCCTGTTTAATAAACGTTAAAACTGAATAAACCCATAAAAAGCCGGCCAGCCGCAACAGATGGGGCAGACGTCTTAAATTTTCCCAAATTCTTTATCGAATTCAGCAACAGATTGTAATAAAATTAAACCAGCGATTCGTGAGTGAAGGAAAGTTTGCAGAGGTACCCATGATAACACGCCCTTTTGTTCCGTTGCATGTGCATACAGAGTATAGCATACTGGATGGATCCACAAAAATAGAGGATTTAATTAAGTGTGCTCAGGCCAATAATATGCCTGCTATTGCGATTACAGACCACGGTAATATGAGCGGCGTAATTGACTTCTACCAGAAGGCTAAAAGTGCCAACATAAAGCCAATTATAGGCTGCGAAGTGTACACTATTGACGGAGATATAACTCAAACTGGCGGAAAAATGGGCAAGTATAACCACCTTGTTCTGCTGGCAAAAGATTATAACGGCTATAAAAATCTGGTTAAACTTGTCAGCACAGGCCATGTTCAGGGTTTCTATTATAAACCACGGTTAAATTATGAGTATATAGAGCAATATCATGAAGGCCTTATTGCTATGTCTGCCTGCCTTTCAGGAGACATAAATCATAAAATACTTGAAGGAAAGTATGAAGCAGCTAAAGAAAGAGCTAAATATTTTAAAGACCTGTTTGGTGAAGATTTTTACCTTGAAATTCAGGATCACGGAATGGAAGAAGAAAAAATTCTCAATCCACAGGTTGTAAAGCTGAGCAAAGAACTGGATATACAACTGGTAGCAACAAATGACAGCCATTATACAAATAAGGGAGACCACCATACACACGATATATTACTATGTTTACAGACTGGCAAAACTTTTAACGACCCCGGACGTATGCGTTTTCCGAGTGATCAGTTCTACATTAAGAACGGTGACGAGATGGCACAGGGTTATAAAAACCTGGATCCTGATGATGTATTCATTGCCATTGACAATACCCTTAAAATAGCTGAAAAATGTTCTTTAACAATACCTCTGGGTAAGTCTATCCTGCCGCATTACCCGGTACCGCCAAATCATACTGTTGAATCTTACCTGAACAAGATTGCCAGAAAAGGGCTCGAAAACCGCTTTGAAAAGATAACTCCTGATATTGAAGACCGCCTTAAATATGAGCTAAGCATCATTGAACAGATGGGGTTTGCTGCTTACTTCCTTATTGTATGGGATTTCATAGATCACTCAAGAAATATAGGTGTACCTGTTGGGCCTGGCAGGGGTTCAGCAGCAGGAAGCCTGGTTGCATACAGTCTGGGTATAACAAATATTGACCCTCTTGAACATGGGCTCCTTTTTGAGAGATTTTTGAACCCTGAAAGAATCAGCATGCCTGATGTTGACATTGATTTTTGTATCGAAAGACGTGACGAAGTAATTGATTACGTATCAGAAAAATATGGCAGAGATCGTGTATGCCAGATTATAACCTTTGGCACACTGGCAGCAAGAGCTGCTACCAAAGGTGTTGCCCGTGTACTTGACTATCCATTTGCTGAGTCAAACAAAATTGCCGGTATGATACCACAGGCCCCGGGCATAACAATCAATGACGCACTTACAGAAGGCCAGGAACTCAAAAAAATCTATGATAAAGACGAAAGAATTCGCAACTGGATTGATCTGGCCAAATCTATCGAAGGGACAATCTTTAATTATGGTACTCACGCAGCAGGCGTCATTATTTCAAGGGATCCCCTCTCTGATATAGTTCCTATCCAGAAATCAAAAGAAGGAACCATAATTACTCAATACTCTATGACAGATTCAGAAAAGCTGGGACTCCTCAAAATGGACTTCCTCGGCCTTAGAAACCTGACCATCATTAACAATACTGTTAAAGCCATAAAACAGAACCATAGCATTGAAATAGACCCCGATAACCTGCCTCTGGATGATGCAAAAACTTACTCATTACTGTCTCATGGGGAAACAGATGGGGTCTTTCAGCTTGAATCAAGCGGAATGAAAATGCTTGTAAAAGACCTGAAACCATCCGTATTCAGTGACGTTGGTGCCCTTGTAGCACTGTTCCGGCCCGGCCCGCTTGAAACCGGTATGGTCAAAGACTTCGTCCTGAGAAAGCACGGCAAGCAAAAAATAGAATATGACCACCCCTGGCTTGAAGATATACTCAAAGATACGTATGGCACAATAGTCTATCAGGAACAGATAATGCAGATAGCCCAAAAACTCGCAGGCTATACGCTCGGTGAAGCTGATATTCTAAGGCGTGCAATGGGCAAGAAAAAAGCATCAGAAATGGATAAACAACGTGAACGTTTTCTTGACGGCGCAGCAGAAAAAGGCATCGACCCTGACATAGCCAGGGATCTTTTTGAAAAGATGGCTAAATTTGCTTCATACTGCTTTAACCGTTCACACTCAGCAGCTTATGCCTTTCTCGCCTACCAAACTGCCTACCTGAAAGCACATTACCCGGTAGAATATATGGCTGCCCTGCTTTCCAGCGTAAGAGACCGCCAGGATAAAATACAGCTTTACATAGCTGAATCACAGAAAATGGGTATCGAAGTATTGCCACCTGACGTCAACGTCTCAGGTGTCAACTTTACAGCAGACAAAGGGGCTATCAGGTTCGGGCTGGCATCAGTTAAAAACGTAGGAGTCGGCGTTGTAGAGTGCATACAGAAGGCAAGAGAAGAGTCAAAATTTGAATCATTCTACGATTTCTGTATGAGGGTTGACCCATCATGCCTTAACAGCAGAACTATCGAAAGCCTGATAAAATGCGGGGCCTTTTCTACAATTGAAAAAAGCCGCAAGCAACTACTTGAAAATGTAGACGATATTAAAAAAGCAGCTGAAAGAGAAAAGTCCAGAATAGCAAGCGGACAGATAAGCCTGTTTAACCTCTTTGATGATTCAGAACCTGATAGCGAACTAAACAAAACATATCAGCTTTCAGGCGATGATACAGAGTTTTCAGACCTTGAGATTCAGACTTTTGAGAAAGAATTACTGGGTTTTTACGTCACCTCTCATCCATTATCCAGTATTAAAAACTATTTACCTATCATTACTACCAACAAAATATCAGAACTAAATGAAGTTAAAGATGAAAGCTATGTCGCTATTGCAGGTCTTGTAGCAAGTATGCGGCAGGTCTTAACCAAAAACAATAAGCTCATGAAAATAGGTATACTTGAAGACCTGACAGGTACAGTAGATATAGTAGCTTACAGCGAAACTATCGAGAAACTCGGCGAACTGCTTGAAGAAGACGCCCGTATAATCGTTAAAGGAAAGGTAAAGCATAGAGGCGACGAAGAGATAAACATAAGCATCATTATTGATGAGGCAAAAGACATAAAAGAAGCCCGCCTTTTAAATATTGAGTTCTCTGAAAATGCTGTCTTTGAAGATATATGCGCACTGCGAGACATTATTGTCTCTAACAAAGGCTCTGACCCTGTTTTAATAAAGGTGCAAAACAATGGTAATCCGTTAAAAATGATTACTGACAGCCGATTCTGGGTTAATGCTTCTGAAGAGCTCGCCGGTGTAATCAAAGGTCGACTGGGCGATAAATTCAAAGCATCCTGTGAGCTCATCAGCAAAAACTAGATATCACTTAATACAACACTTTAGAGCTTTGCAAAGCCTGTCATAACAACATACCGGCTAAAAAAACCGGTCTACACCACATGGTCAATAAGATTTGTAATCCACTGATTGATGTAAGTTTCAGCAAAAAAAGTCAAAATAATAAATACAAGGGATCGTGATCAGGGGAACCAAACGTTTATCGTCAGGAGGAGTGGATGATTAGCAATACAAGCAATGGACGCAACATTCAAAAGGTTAAAGTGGCTAGAATTGACAGCATTTTCCTTATTCACAATAATGGAAACCCTTATAGCAAAAAGATTATCAAAGATTATATTTATTCACCAGAGGCAAAAATTATCGCTTAAGGATGCAAACATAAAAGCAGTAAAGATGATACGGGGGAGGTTAAAGCGGACATTAATAGTCTGCTTTTATTTTTAGGAAATAATCGCAGGTAAAACTCCGGTTTAAAATAAAAAGCACCGGAGAAAACAGATTTTTCTCTTCAGGGATAAAGGTTATAATAGTAAAAGTAAAATTGAACACCCGCAAGAGAAAGGCACAAAACCCTGCTAACATGGATTAAAAACATCCTCAACATCATTTCACTCAGAAAGCGAACTTATTTCACTTTCTCAAGACCTATAAAACACCTTAAAAACGAGGATAAAACTAACCTCTTTAAAGATAAAAAAACTATAGAAGAAGCAAATCAGCTAATAAAAACCTACCATATTGAAGCACTTAAAGACAATTCAACCATTACACACTATCAAGAAAACCTCTACACACTCAAACTTCTGGAAGACACTTTTCAAAAAGCAAGCCTGAAAATTAATAAAGATACTCCCAAAATACTCGATATAGGCAGCAAAAACTTTTCTTATGCACCAGCACTGCATCATTTCTTTACATACTATAAAACCAGCTACCCCAGAAAGATTATCCTCGATGGAATAGAAGTTGATCCACACCGAATGATGGCTGATTTCCATTCACGCTACGATTACGCTAATTACTATATTCATAATCTGCCTGATACACGCTACATAAAAGGTGACTTTATGAAATTTAAAGAACAGCCCTGTGACATTATTACCTGGTTCTTGCCCTTCCTCACTGAAAAACCCCTGCTAAAATGGGGGCTGCCACTGTCATATCTGGCTCCTGAGGCTATGCTAAAACATGCATATAAATTACTCAATTCACAGGGTATAATATTACTGGTCAATCAAACTGAAGAAGAAAAAGCCAAACAGCTTAAACTACTTGAACAACTGGAAATTGAATCAATTGAAGTGAGCAATTCTTACACAAATCATTTCTCTCCATTTGTTTATAAGCGTTATATAACCGTTGTGATAAAAGGCTAACCGGAAAATGCTTAATCAGCAAATAGATGAATACCTTAAAAAACTAGAAGCTAATAACGACGATCTTGATACACACTATGCCCTTGCCATGCTGTATCTTGATAACAAATTTTATGATCTGGCACTGGAAGAATTCAATCAGGTCATACGAATAGACCCTGACCACCTTGAAGCCTACAAGCATACCAGCCGTTTATATTATCTCAAAGGCGACTATGATATATCCCTCGAAGAACTCAAAGAAGCCATCTACCTTGACCCGGGAGACACAAACCTTTACTGGTTTTTCAGCAATATTTACATTGAAAAACAGCTAACTTTCTTTGCCCTTGAAGCACTGATTAAAGATCTGGAAGTCAATTTCGATAAATCAAATGTACATCTTGTAATCGGCGAAACCTATTACGACAAAGGGCTTTATTCACAGGCAATAACAGAATTTCAGGAAGGCCTGAGACTGGAACCTGCAAATTTTAACGGACACATCAGGCTGGGAACCATCTATCTGGTAGAAAAAAACTTTAAATATGCTATAGAAGAATTTGAAATCGCACTAAAACTAAACCCAGGAGAAATAACACTATATATTGTTATAGGCTACATTTTTTATATGCTAAACAGCTATGATAATGCTATAGAAACACTTAAAAATGCTCTTAAATACAGCACCCACAGTAATTATGCAAAAATATGGATCGCTAACAGCTACTTTCAAATTAATAATCACGATAAAGCAATCGAATACTATGAAAATGTGCTGGAAATACCCGTCAACAAGGCATTTATTTACGCTCGTATAGCTCAAATATACAACTTAAAGGGAGATAACGACAAAACATACAGGTATTTACAAAAAGCAACCGAAGAAGATAAAGAATTTCTGGATAAAAGCCGACTAAAAAAAATCTATAACATACTGGCATCAACTTAAAAGCCGTTTTCACCATGTTAAACCACAAACTCAAGCTGAAAAACCCGGGCTATTCACAATCTGAAATCTTCCATTGCTTAGTTACCCTGATCCCGCTACACTTATAAGCACGCATTATGTTATTTTGCTTTAATTTTAGAGGTAAAAAATAAACTTTTATGAATCTATTAGGTTTAAGCCCATCAGAATTATTCTTTATTAGCGGTATCATTATAACAGCCGGTATATGGTTCTATTTTTTCAAGACCAGAAAAAGGCAAAGCCTGCTTTTAAGTCTAATTCTGCTTATGATATTCTTCTTAACCAGACTCGGATTAACTCTCACACCTGAAATATCACCTTCATTATATCTTTACCTTCATATAGGATCCCTGCTGATACTCGCTTTAGCCCTTTTAAGGCTGTTCCTTAAAGTATTCATAGAAGACTTCCTTGAACGCAGCCAGAACGTCTGTGTACCTAAAATACTACAGGATCTATTACAGCTTGGCGCATTTCTGGTAGTAGCTATAATTATATTAAAAGAATACTTCAAACTTGATACATCTATTCTGGTAACATCCAGCGTCATATCTATTGTCATCGGCCTAGCCCTGCAAGATACACTGGGTAATTTCTTTGCTGGACTGGCAATACAAATGCAACGACCCTTTGAAGAGGGTGACTGGGTATCTTTTAACAATAGAGTAGGCCAGATAAGGAGCATTGACTGGCGTGCTACACGTATCGAAACAGCCGATGCAGATTATTTAATCGTTCCTAATAGTGAAATTGCCAAGGCTTCTTTCATTAACTACTCTGCACCAACTCGAAAACATCGTATTGTTATACCCATGGGGGTTAGTTATCAAGCCCCACCTAACTTTGTAAAACAGGTCATTATGGATATAATAGAAAATGAACCACTGGTTTTAAAAAAACCAGAACCCACTATCATTCTGGTAAACTATAATGACTTTTCAATTGACTATGAAATACGTATCTATATCGATAATTTCGATATGTATAAGCTTATTATCGATAGTATCTATACAAAAATATGGTACCAGTTTAAACGCTACGATATCTCTATACCATTCCCCATCCGTGACGTGTATTTACACGAAGTAAAACAAAAAGACCACAAAGAAATCGAAACTGAAGAAATTCAAGCAGCAATAAAACTGCTTAAAAACGTCGATTTCCTAAAACCTCTTTCTGAAAATGAACTTGAAACACTGGCTAAAGGAGCAAAAGTTTTATACTATACAACTGGTGAGCGCATTATAAAACAGGGTACTCCCGGAAATACCTTCTATATAGTTAGAAAAGGTGAAGTAAATATCGTAAAAAATGGAGAAACAATCAAAACTCTCAGCGCCACCAATTTCTTTGGTGAACTCTCTCTTCTAGTCGGCTCGGATAGAACCGCATCAGTTATTGCTCAAAACGACTGCCAGCTCATTAGTATTAGTGCCAATAATTTCAAAGAAATAATAATGAAAAATCCTACCATAACTGAAGAAATAAGCACTATTATCACCAGCAGACAACTAGAGCTCGACGCAACTGAAAGAGATGCAGAAGAAGAACTCGTTGCTGTAGGAGGACAGGAAAAATCATTCAGATTCTTAAGAAAAATGAAAAAATTCTTTGGACTTTAAAACCAGGAGATTAAAATATGAAAAAAACAAATACATATGTATTACTAGCGTCCATTGCTATATGCCTGATGTGCCTGATCAAACCTGATACCTTCGCACAAATAAACACTGCACGCATGGATTCTCTAAATATTGAGCTCAATAACGCAACTTTTAAGAAATTTAACACCGGAAAACTCAGCATTAACCTGATCAATACCAACTTTATTACTGGTGAAATAAGCCGGCTAATCGTTACAGTCATAGATATAAATACTAAAGATCTCTATTTGAACCGACTGGGATTCACACTAAATAATGTAAACTTCACCCCTGAAAGACTTATAAAAGATCAGGAACTAATACTCAAAAACCCGGTCAGAGCAAAAGCTTATATACAGATAACTGAAACCGGCATCAACCAGACTCTAAACCAGCCCAAAGTTCTGGAAAAACTCTCTAACGTCACCCGGACAAAAATTAAAAAACTTGGCATAGAACTCAGTGGAGGACTTATAAGCTTTCAAGAACCAGAAGCCAGAATACTCGAAAATAACCGCATAGAAATAGCTATGAAAGCAACCCTTTCAAACCTTGTCGGCTTCCCGGTAAAATACAGTGCCATACTTACTCTGGTTGATTCAAAACTCGCTCTGGTTAACCCCAGGCTCAATGCCTCTGGTGTTACCCTGCCAGGAGAAGTTACACAAATATTAAACAACAAACTCAGTGAGCTTTTAGATGTAGACAAAAGACTTAAAGACGATGCACAGGTCAATATTACTGATGTTAAAGTTATTCCAGGCCAGTATGTTCTCATTAACGGCGACGCCATAATACATAAGCTTCGCTACAGCAAGAAAAACAGGGACAAATAAATGCTTATTGAAATAGCCGTAAAACTACTAGTTCCAGTTGTTCTCGGTTTTTTTCTCGGGCTCTATCTTGATAAACTGATATCAACAACTCCTCTTCTTGCAATCATTATGGCTTTTTTAGGAATGTTTGCCGGTTTTTACCTTGTTTACAGGCAATATAGCAAAATTAAACTTTAGCCACATAAGAAAAACTGGCTATAAACCAGCAGGAAGAGTAAAGAAAAACTTACTTCCCCGGCCAGACTCGCTTTTAGCCCATATCTTACCGTTATGAGCCTGAATTATTTGTTTTGAAAGATAAAGACCAAGACCTGTACCTGAAGATATATTCTCTGAAGTGCCCTGTGAAAAACGTTTAAATAGATTATTGATATCCTCTTCCGGTATGCCACGCCCGTTATCCTCAACTTCTACAAGTATTTCAGTTTGTTTCAGTGATAATTTAACATTTATTGCTCCCTTTTCTTCAGTATATTCAATAGCATTGCCAATAAGATTAGTTAATACACGCCATATTTCCCTTCTATCAGCTTTTACAAGTGGTATTACCTCGGGCAGATTTGCCTTCAACATAATATTTTTTGTTTCTGCAAGGGCTGAAAGCTCAAATACACAGTCTTCAATAAGACAGACAATATCAAAGTTCTCCAGGCTCAGAACTTTAGCCCCTGCTTCATAGCGATAAACCTCCAGCAGGTTTTTAACCATGGCAAGTAACTCTCTATTACTCACCAGCATAGCCTGCAATACTTCTGTTTGTTTATCATTTAAAGTCCCAAAAGAACCTGCCGTAAGAAGCTCAAGAGTTCTTAACTCTGCAAGCAAAGGCGTTCTAAGATCATGTGTAAGTGTAGCAATAAAATCTTCTCTGATTCTCTGTGTTTCATACTGATCAGTGATATCCATGACCATCACCAGAAGAGTGTCATCAGGATTATTTTTTGCCTGAAAACGATACTGTCTTTTATGACCAGAAATTGTACTCCACTGAATATTTGATACCTCAAGGTTTGAAGCATCAGAAAGTCTCAATGCCGGACAGTTATTGCAGGGCAACTCTCTTGCAAAAAGGGCATTATAACACTTATGTGTTGGTTTGCTAATCTCTATCCCACCAAACCACTGCTCTATTTCAGTATTCACCCAGAGCAAGTTCATATCGCTATCTATCAGATATATACCTGTACCCAGGTTTGCCAGTATTTCAGAAGGATTATATTCTCTCATTTTCATCACACTTATCGCCAGTTAAGTTTATAAAGACTGATCTAAATAACCCGGAGAATTATCTTTAACTGCCTGGTAAGCATTTAAAGCCTTTTGACCTCTGGCAAGTTCTGATTTCAACCTCTTTAACTCTATTTTATCTTCCTTAATTTGTTTAAAATTGGCATCATCAATTATGTTAATCTCTTTTATTAGCTCTATAATAGATTTTTTCAGAGTTTGATCCATATCTTTATTTTTATTTACAAAGGCATTAGTTTCTTGAATAAGATCCTCTCGTTTTGATGCCAGCAGATTAACCTGCTCCCACTGTTTATTTTCAATGGCAGCTTTAATCTTATGACTATATTCAAGGATCATTTTATATGTATCAAGAATATTTTCTGACATTAAGCAGATACTGAAACTGACTCACCATCCGGATAATCTTCATCCATCGAAGCGTCTTGCTCTCTAGCAGCTATTTTTATAGCTTCTTCCCAGGTACCTTTAAGACTTCTCAGGTGTTCCAGCACTTCATCGATGGCTTCAAGATCCTTTTTAATATTAGCCTGAACCAGTCTGTAATGTAAATATTCATAGAGATTAAATAAATTCTTGGCCATATCGCCGCCAAGATCCATATCAAGACTGGACATAAATTCTGTCAGAATGCGCTGTGCCTTAACGATATTGACGTGAGACTGCTCAATGTTCTTATTCTGGATATGTACTTTGGCCTGGTTCAGAAACCTGATAGCTCCATCATAAAGCATTATAAGGATCTGCTCGGGGCTAGCAGTTTGAACCTGGGCTTTTTTATACTGATTCAGATAAGGATTCATAAAATTCTTTTTACCCCACGGTGATTGTTATTCCTTACACTCTGGATGTGTAAAGAAATATTAACTTCTCTTACTTTATCGTCATCTCGCAAATAAACTTTAGCAATAAATCGAATATTTGATCAAATATCATCCATTTAGATGAGATTCTGGTTAAATTTCACTATCGAAGAATAATCCAGAAGTATATTTCAGTTCTGTTATAAGTTCTATAAGGTCCTGCGGAGGTATAGTCTGTATAATTCTGCCTGTATCAATGTCTACCAGTTCTACCAGCTCGGTATATTTATTAAATCTAATCGTATAGCTAATAGATTTATCTATTTTTTCTGGCAGCACTGCAGGAGAATGAGATTGTGTTTTTTCTTGCAGCTCTTCACTAAGCTCATATTCAGGATATTCCTGCTCTTCACGTTCTTGCTGATCTTTTTTTTCTTTGTCTTCATCTTTGAGGGGCTTAATACGTTCGTTTTCTTCCACACGTGAATCAAAAGCCCCCAGCTTAGCGGCTTCTGTCTTCTGGGTTTCAGGTATCAATCTACCTGCAGGGTTAACACCTTCTAATGGCATACGTTACTCATCTTTAGGGTTACTATACTTATTATAAATGTCATTATCAGAAAATAACAGGGTAAAAAGGGCACTCAGTAGAATTTTTACATTAGAGAAAAGGATGTGAAAATCAATAATAAAACTATTTTGAGAAAAAAAAACCGGTATTAAAACCGGCTATACAACCACCATCATTTCAAATCTATGGATTAACATTTTTCATCGTTGCAGAGAGCCAATCAGGCTCAGTGTCATGTTTGCCTGCATTGAATTGACCTGTGCCAGCAGCTGAATATCAAACTGCTGTATCATCTGATACCGCACAAGTCGAGACGTTTCTGCCGCTATATCTGTATCACGTATACGTGAGTTTGCCGCAGATACGTTCATAGAACTTACACTGAGATTACTGATAACGCTATCCAGCCTGTTTTGATAAGCCCCTATGCTGGATCTTCTCGTGTTCAAGGTTTCAATGGCACTGTCAACGGTATCAATAAAAGCTCTGGCTGCTGTACCGGTTGATAGATCTACCGTACCAGCAGAAGGAAGCCCCAGTGCTGTAGCAGCAGCATCTCCCAGGGCATCTGAAATATCAATAACATCGCTAGAACCTGGCCCTACCTGTAAGTTCAATTGAGCCGGTACATTTTCATTTAACAGATCAATATTGTTAAATTTAGTTGTGTCAGATATCCTATCGATATCTTCAAGGCGTTGATTAATCTCTGCGCTTATAGCGCCTCTCTCTGCTGTTGATAAAGTATCATTTGCAGCCTGTACTGACAATTCTCTTATCCTCTGGAGGTTTTCGTTAATAGTTGACGTAGCACCTTCTGCTACTGATAGCATACTATAACCATCCTGAGCATTACGAATACTCTGTTCATATCCTCTAATTTGAGATATAAGCTGCTCTGAAATACTTAAGCCTGCGGCATCATCGGCTGCTCTGTTAATTCTATAACCTGTAGATAACTTTTCAAGAGATGAGCCTACCAGCCTTGAAGTGCTGGATAAGGTTCTTTGCAGGAAGAGAGACTGTACGCTCCCAAAACTCAAGCTCATTAAATGTCCTCCAGTATAACTTGATAAATGATGGCTTAGGTAAAGGCTAATCCAGTTTCATCTATTCAGCATATAGAAAAATACATATGTATTTGAAACAAAGGGGTTGTACTGTATAAATACCTTACAATAGCCTAACTACACACTGAGGTATGTAATAAGTAATATCGTCAAAAAGGAAGTAATTATTAGAGAGTAGGAAATATTTTGTATCAAAACTTAACATCATTTTTTATCGACAAACAGATAGAAACCCACTGGTGTCTGGTAAAAGATTGTATTTAGATGTATAAGACCTGTAATAATCTCTGTTCTGGATTAGAAAATTTTAAATTAAAGAAACCAGTTTTCAGGCATTTGAAACACATTTAGAAAAATCAAGCTCTTATTTATAAAAGACTTAACTTAAGAGGCTAATCTTCACCAAAACACTTACAAATAAATACATGCTGGGGCTCTGAATAACTTAAAAATTCTCAGATTCCAGAAATTTGTATCGGTGGTTAAAAAGATTCTTAGCTGATTAAATGCAAACTGATATTAATCTGAAAACAAGTTTTTTCTCTGAAGGGGCTTTCTAGGTTGTTTTTTTATTTTCAGCAGTTCTTCAGAACGCTGAGTCCACTTTGACTGTTGTTGAACTTCCATATGGCGACAAACAATACCTGATAGCATAAGAATTAAAATAACAACCAAGCCTATTAGCCACTTTTTAGCCATAAAAAAACTTCAAACATCCTTTATTATTGTTAATAATCAAATTATAGCCCATCTAAAAAGGTAATTTAATCGCACTTTTGTATGATATTTGGCTTAATCAGTTACCATAAAATATAACAAATTTGATTCTATATTAATCTCTGGGAGTTCAGGGTCAAACTTGTTGCATCCCTCATAAACTGCTTTAATACTGTAGTTTCCGGGCTCAAGCCGCTGGGCAGTGGCTTCTACAACTCTTCTTGTCAGGCTAAAGGTTCTTTTATATACTCTTTTAGGAGGTATTTCAAACCAATCATCATCTGTTAATTTTCTAGCTTGAACCAATTTTGGGTCAAACTCTATCTTTTTACCCTCTGCATTATAAAGATTTAGCTTTACGAGAGCATCATAAAATTTATAGATACAGAGTTTATGTGGTTTTGAAGTAATATTTTTAAAAAGCAAATCTACCATTACAGGGCTAGTATTTCTACTTATACCTTCTCTCATGTATATTTCAAGCTCAATACCAGGACATACAGGCTTAGCATCAGTATTTTTCTCAGCTTCTTCTTCCTGCCCCATAACATATAAGGGCAATAAAAAGAAAATTAAACTTAAAACAACTAACTTTTTAAGTAGATATTGCATATTTTTTCCCAAAAACAACTATATCATTAATTTTACACCCAATATCATCTGATACACAATGGCATTTAGCACGCAAAAGAAAGAATATATTAGCATTTACATCGTTCAGCGTCTCATAATTACCCTGCCCTTTAGAAATAATAAGGTCAGCATTTTCAAACTCCTGCCTGAATTCAGGGCTGCACTCAGGCAAATAAGTACCCGGTACATCAGAGCCATTATCAATAACCTTTACCAGTTCAGTTAAACCAACTACTTTAGCATCTTCATAGTTGGCATCATTAATTATAGGGTATTTTCTTACTGCAAACGTTATATTCTGAGGCATTATATGCTCAATAAATACCCTGTCAAACAATATTTCACCTGTATTATCAGCAACATAAAGTATCTTTTCAGCCTTTTCTATTTCTTTTTCAAGTTCAGCAATATGATTTATATATGGCTCCTGTGCAAGTATTTCTTTAACAGTTTCAGCAAGTTTCAGATCATCATTAGTTGAACGATGGCCAAAATCGATAATATTACCTGCAATAGCAATCTTAACCGCCGTTTCAAAAGGTTTTTGAGATTCTGTAATATATTTTTTGAGTACCTCATAAAGTTCGAGTGCTTCGTTGTTGAATTTATCTTTTACTAACTTATAAGGATCTCTATTGCCTGTCATTTCTTTAATTAATCTATGTATTCTTGAGGCCACAACTGGCGGAGGTGTCTGCATATTAAGATCCAGAACTTCTGACATTACCTTTTTCAAAATAATACCGTGTATTTCTTCATCCTCGGGCTTACTTATTCTGGATACATCAAGTGTTTGCTTGATAAAACAGGGTATACAATCATAAAAAGTCTTCAAATTCTTTTCTCCTAAGTCAGAATATATTCACTAAGATTAATGCATAACTATAACAATCATTTTTTTGTTTTCGATTTTCAAAAATTTTAAAAGTGAAGATATGGGTTGAACGAGCAGGCGTAGCCTGGGAGTGAGACCCCATGCCTTCCTTTAGGGTGGGCGGGATCTGGGTTTTGAAAATCGAAAAATTTTTAAATTATGCACTGATCTTTCATTGTTTTAACTTAAACTACACTAAAATTATAAACTCCCTGCGGTCAGACATGGTAGAAAACTTAAAAAATATCATTCTGAAAATGCCCTTCCTTTCTGCTTAAAACAGGTTCCGTATTAATATTTGTAACAATATTTATTTTTTTGAAATTTAATCATGTCAAATTTATTTGTTGAGGGGTTTTGATCAAATTGAGACAGAGGAACCAAGGGGAAATTGTTTCCAGGGAATGATAAAAATGCATCCCACAGTCTAAATGTAACTTATTGGACTTCTTAAATATGTACTTAACTGATCTATCACATAAGCCAGGTACTATACACCGCACAAATAAACAAAAACCACAAAAAAACTACAATATATCCAGCACTAATAAGGATAACGTAAGTTTTAAAGGGGTTCCATTAACTAAAGTATTATCCACTTTAGAAGGTAATGTCATCCTATCGCTTGCTACGATAGATGTTCTCGGCATGGTTATGCCCAGAACCCTTATAGAACTTAACAGGAACAAAAAAGAACTCGGCCACCTTAACTGGGATGCAGGCCGTGAGATGTTAATGAACCAGTCTTTAGCCAGTGTTGGCCTATATTTAGGACCCGGCTATGTATTCAACAAAGTCGGACAAAAACTACTCGAAAGCAAGTTTAATCCATATAACATTAATACAAAGGCATTCACAAACCTTGATACCTTAAAAGCTATTGAACTAAAACTCAAAGACATATTAAGAACCGAAGCCCTCAAAGGCACTAAAACTATTGATGTTAATCAACTCAGACAAATGTTAGCTAAAGGGCTTTTAGAAGATGTCAGATCATTCTCTAGCACAGCCAAAAACCCCTTAAAAATATCAACTGAATTAATTGACGACGTCGTAAGAGAAGTCGGCTCCAGTATGAAAAGGGGTAATGTTGATAAAGCAGCCAGGTCTATTGCCAGATCTCAGTTAAGACAAGAATACAGACAGGCCTTTGAAACTGCAAGAGCCAGTATACTGAAAGAAGCAACTTCTAAAGGTATTGCTAACCCTGATATGAAAACAGTTACCAGAGAAGCTGTCAAAAAAGCCAGAGAATCTATAAAAGGAATGACAAAAACAATCGAATCAGCTAATAGAAGTGCTCTTCTGGCCAAACGTGATCAGGGTGTAAGCAGTTTCATAAAGAAATTCCTGCAAAAGCTGAACCCGCACCTCAGAGAAACAGAAGTAACTCTTGCTGTCAAAGGGGCTAAACCTGTCACTACTAACACAGGTATACTTGTAAGAGATGTCTTTACGGCTACTGACGACGTCGTTCTCAAGGCTGCTAACGGCTCATCAAAAGTCAACGTCGATACTATGAGAAATCAAGTAGACAAAGTTATTAAATCTACCAAAACATTAAAAACCGTTAAAGCACTGTTACCATTTGCAATTATACTCACTTTGCTGGTAACACTACCCAGATTTGTAAACTGGATGACCAAAAAGATCACAGGCAAAGAAGAATTCCCCGGTCTTGCCGGTTTAAGCAACACAAAAGATAGCACAGGCAACTCAAAAACACCTGATAAGCCTGCCAATCAGTTATTAGCTGAAACAAAAGTACCTTCAGCACCTGCAAACAACAATCTTTCTCAATCTGCTGAAATACCCCGTTCTGTTGCGTTTGAAGATTTTCTAAGGAGGTATAAAGCATGAGTATACCCTTAGAAGTTGCCCGCATAGTTGATTTCAACACCGCATTACCTTCTACCAATATGATGAAGGCGCTTTACGCCGGTACCGTTGGAGCAAGAGTTAGCGCAGCAAGAAGCAAAGAAGAAATCAGAGAAGTTGTTACAAGAGACATCCCGGGCTGGATAACATTATTCTATGGTGCAGCTATCGTCCAGAATGTTGTTGGTTATGCTTTAGATAAGTTAACACCAACTGCCAAAACCGGTACATCTTTAGTCAAGGGGCCATCAACAGGCAAAAAGTTCATCCAGATGCTAAACCCCTTCACCAGATACAAGGTTCGCTCTTTCGATGATATTAAGGCATTAGAGAAAGTTATCGATCCTAAAAACTATAAAGACTTGATGAAAAACAAATCCATCGTCTTTATGGTTGGTATGGCAGCATCAATTGCAGTACTCGGTATGTTTATACCCTGGCTAAACGTACAAATAACACGTAAAAGCGTCCTCAATCAGGAACAAAACGCTGGTTCACCCGGCCTGCCAATGAAATTTTCACCAAAGGTCAACCTGACCCCGGATCCAAATTTCAAGCCCGGCAAAGCTTTTAACCACATGGCATAGGTTTTAAATACTTTATTCGTGTTAAAATAAGCCCGTAAAAACTTTACAGGCCATTATTTTAAGATGAATAATAGCAATAATATTTACAAAACCTCTCCGGGTAATTATTTCAAAATTATCTATAACACAATCACTAAACCTGAAAAGGTTTTAAGCACACCAAAGTTGAGCATCTACCAGATAGCAGTATATTTGATACTGAGTGCTTTCTTATATGCTGTTATTGCAAACTTTATCAAAACCCTTGCACCCTTTTTACTTCTTCTTATTTCACCTATATCAGTTATACCCCATACATTTTTTCTGGCACTATTTCTATACTTAATTTTCGGGAAACTCTACCAGACAAATTTTACATTAAAAGAAAGTTTCAAGATCATAGGCTACATTCTTATAGCAATGCTGCCATTTATGGCAATTGTTTTTGTCAGCACCCGTGATACACTGCCTATCCTGCTTATAAAAACATTACCTTTCATCTATTTTTTGGTACTTACATACCGGGCAACAGCCACAAAGTTCAAAAACATTAAAAAAGAAAAACTTATTCAGGGCAATGTTCTTGCTTGCCTTTCTTCTTTCTTTGTCAGCACAATAATTTTTACTGTTAATATGGCATTTGTAACTTTTGTAAATGATTTGTTATTCCAGTATCACTATGAATGGAAAGATTATTATCACTAAACCCTTCTAAGCACATCAACCGGATCAAGCTTTGATGCATAATAAGCAGGTACACAGCAGCATAAACAAACCATAAAGACTGAAGCAAGTCCTGTTAAAAATATATCCAGCATCTCAATCTTAACCGGTATTGTTTCTACCTGATAAACATCCATAGGCAAAGTTAAAGGATAAGAACCTAAATAATAAACAGAAACAAGAGCTATTGCTACTCCTGCTATTGAACCAATCAAGCCAATAACAAAACCTTCAATCAGAAAAGTAATAAGCACTTTCATAGGTGTAAACCCTATAGCAGAAAGTATTGCTATCTGTTCTTGTTGTGAAATAATCTGAATAAACTGAGAGTTTGCAATAGCCACAGATGTAGCTATCACCAGCAAAAGCAACACAATAAAAATAACCTTTTTCTCAAGTGAAATAGCTTGTACAAGGCTTTTATTATCATCCTGCCAGTTTGAAACCACTATAGAAGGGTTAAAAAATAAAATTCTTTTTGAGACAAGACTTGCCTGAAAAGGATCTTTAAGCCACAAAGCTTTAAAAATACTTACTTTAGAAGCTATTCCTTCACCTTCCATCGGCTCAAGATCAATAATATCATCAAAAGAAGCTACCATAACAGTGCTGTCAAAGTCATAAAGACCAACTTTAAATATACCACTAACTTTAAACTCTTTAAATATAGCTGGACCGGTCAATACTTTAACAGTATCACCAATATACAGGCCACTTACATCAGATAATTTATCGCCAATAATAACCTCTCCCTCATAAGGGTAGATCCCCTGAAGCAATACTTCTTTCTTTTTAAATAATAATGGTATATTTTCAGGCAAAGTACCCCTTAACAACACACCCTGCACCTGCTTATTTTCAGAATTAATAGCCAGTGCCTGCACCTGAGCTATTTCAAGGCTTTCTTCCAGCTGAATATCTTCCGGCAAAATAAGTTCTTTTAAATCTCCAGAAAGCGTAACCTGCGGAGAAGCAACGATAATCTTTTCTATTAAAGCCTTTTCAAAACCATTAGAAATTGAAAGAGCTATTATAATAACCGCAACGCAAAATGCCACAACAAGAAATGAAATAATGTTATGAATTTTTCTTGATTTTAAACGGCATTTTATCAGGTATAAAACTGGTTTCAATTGTAGTCTCCAGCAATATCAGTATTTATAAACACAAAAATATTTTTAAACAAAGAAAACGAAACCGCACTTTTATCAACCCATCAAGCATTATAATAAAGGATTACAGACCTTATACACTTCTACTATCCTTATAAAACAAGAGAGACAAGGCTTTAACAGGCTATAGAAGGCCATTTTAAAAGAGCGTCATCTCCTTAAAACAGGTATAAACAGCCATTTATGTAGTATACAAAAAACACATATTAGAAAAAAGTACATTACCATGAAGTATAGCTTTTTGAATTTTATTTTACAAATATTTCATGTTTATAGTACATTTATATGAGAACGTTAGTTGTTACAGTAATCAAAGGTAAAGGCTATGGTAAAAAAGCTAATCACTGAAGACACAAAGCTTTTCATGACAGGAAATGAAACAGTAGCTTATGCTGCGGTGGCAGCAGAAGCAGACATTATGTACGGCTACCCTATTACACCACAAAACGAGGTTATGCATACCTGGGCAAAACTCCAGCCCAAAACAGAGGCCTCTTTCTTACAAACAGAAGATGAGATTTCTGCAGGTTTTGCCACATTAGGCGGCGTAATAGCAGGTAAAAGGGCATTTACCGCAACAGCCGGCCCGGGTAACGTCATTATGCAAGATGCCATGAGCATGGCAGAAATGATGAGATTACCCGCAGTATTTGTTATATTAGCAAGAGGCGGCCCGAGTACTGCCACCGTTATCTACAGTCAGCAAGAAACAACCCTGACCGTATTCGGCGGCAACGGCGAAGGTTTTAGAATCGTTTATTCATCCTGGAGCAATCAGGATCTTTATGACTATACGATCAAATCCTTCAATACCGCCTGGAAATATCGTTACCCGACATACGTACTAGCAGATGGCTATCAGGGCAAAATGAGAGAACCCGTCGTATGTTACGACCCCTCATCACGTGGCATAAAAATGGTTCCAACAGAACCTTACGTTCGTGCTAAAGGCTTGCCCGGTATAGATAGACCACCATGTCACATCAGAAACGCTTTCAGTGTCGAAGAAGAACTCCTGGAGGCTATGGAAGAGTATCAAAATGACTTTGATAGAATAGCTCCAGAAATCGAAGAATACTATACATACAAAGCAGATGACGCTGAAATACTCGTTATAGCACACGGTATAGTAGCAAGAAGCGTTATGACAGCTATTGATGCTCTTAGAGAAGAAGGGGTCAAAGTAGGTCTGTTCCGCCCGATAACAATAAGACCTCTGGCAGTAAAACCTCTGAGAGAGGCTGTATCCAGAGCGAAACAGGTGTTATTCACAGAATCAGCCCTCGGACAGCTGGCAAGAATATGCCTGGAAAACATGTATGGACTCACCACACCTTACGATACCTACTACAGACCTGGCTACGGTATTGTTGGTGAAGACATCGTACATAAAGTCAGAGAAATGCAGAAAAATCTTGTTACTACTTAGGAAAAAAGGAGATCATATATAATGATTCAAGAGTTAACATTACCTCCTAAGCAGGCCGACGCTGTAAATACTGAAATTGGTCCGAGTAAATTCTGTCCCGGCTGCGGGCACGGAATGACCCTCAATACACTCGGTTTTGCGATAGACGAATTAGAACTAAAAGAAAGAGCCGTATTCGGTTGTGACATTGGATGCAGCTTACTGGCCTGGAACTTTATGTCAGTAGACTCAGTACAAACACACCACGGCAGAACAACCCCGGTTATATATGGCATTTCAAGAGCCAGACCCGACACGGTAGGTATTGCATATATGGGCGACGGTGGCGGCTATGCTATCGGAGCACAACACCTTGTCAACGCAGCAACCAGAAACGAAAAAATGCTGGTAGTCCTGGTAAACAACACAAACTACGGTATGACCGGTGGCCAAATGGCACCAACTACATTACCAGGCCAGAAAACCGAAACTACACCATATGGCCGTGATGTTGAAGCTCACGGAAAGCCTTTCCTGGGACCAGAAATGGTTGCATCTATCACTGATGATGCCAGTTATGTTGCAAGAGGAAGCGTCAACAACTTAAGACAGCTCAAAACATTTATGAAAAAAGGCTTAACTAATGTTGCTGACGGCAGAGGGTTCTCATTTATTGAAGTTCTCTCATTGTGTCCTCTCAACTGGAGAACCAACAACGTAGATACCTGGTCCAGACTGAAAGAAATGGAAAGTTTCTACAAAGTCGGAGAACTTAGAGTACCAGAAGAAATTAAAGGAGTAAAATAATGGCTCGAGTTAGAATAGCTCTGGGTGGTGAAGGCGGTCAGGGTGTTCAAAGTATCGCCAAAATACTCGTTGAAGCCGCTTATATAGAAAATAAAAATGTTCTTTATATACCTAACTTCGGTATTGAGCAACGTGGAGGCGTCAGTATTGCATTCAGCCAGATTGCTGACGAACCCATAGGCGAAGCAAAATTCGCTAAAGGCGATATTATCATCATGCTCTCTGATAGAGCCATTGAACGCTGCGCCCAATACGTTGACCCGAAAAACAGTATTGTCATATATGACAGTTCTGTCTGTAAAACTAAGCCTTCTTTCGAGGCTAAAGAGATTATAGGTATTCCAGCAAGCCATATCGCACTGGAAAAACTTGACCCTAAAGTATTTAACATAATTATTTTAGGTGTTATTGTCAAAGCTACAGGCATCATCAAAAAAGAAAGCTGTCTTAAATCTATGGAAGATGCCTTTGGCAAAAAATTTGAAGCCAGACCTGAATTAAAAGAACTTAACCTCAAGGCTTTTGACACAGGTATGGATCTCATTACCAGAAAACCAGTAGAAGTATAAAATTTCCCACAGGAGGAATATAAATGGCAGTTAAGGTTAAACATCAAGGACTGGTCATAGAAGGCTGTGGCAAAAAGAATGAGGCTACCTACTATGTCTATACATCAATGTGTAAAGGCTGTGGACTCTGTATCGTCAAATGCCCTATTAACGCCAAAGGCGAAAAATGCCTCAACTGGTCTAAAGAAGTTGGTGTATACGCTACACCGGCTGTTGAACCCGACCCTAATCTTTGTATAGCATGCGGAATGTGCGAAATGATCTGCCCTGATAGAGCTATCAGGATAGAAAAATAAGCCATCTCTTTAAAACATAAGCAGGAGGGACTAATCAAATAGTCCCTCCAATTTATTATTAAGCAAATTAATCTCTTGTATGTAGAAATAAAAAATATCTCTTAGATATTCTCATGAATAAAACATGTTTGAAGTAAAATATAACTTACACTATCAGGAATTTACTACGGCAAAAATGAACACAGAACATAAAAATAAATTAGAAGTCGATTCAAAAACAGTAGAAAATATATCCTTATTATGCTCACTGGCAGGGCTTGAAACCCCTGAAGTAATCACCAGTGATTTCATTGAAACAGCTCATAAAAGAATCAAAGAAGTTCTATTAAACCTCAAAAAGCAAGCTGACGAGGGCAACAGCACTACTGAAAAACTTTCAGAACAAATAAAGGAGCTTAACAACAAAATTAATGACCTGAAAAAACAACTCAGTGAAACAAAAAAAGCACCTGCCCAAAACGATACCACAAACAACAGCAAAGAAACTCAAAAAGATACCCCTAAAGAAACTGAAACCCGTGAACTTAAACCGCCCGGGCAAATTCAGGATATACTTATTATAGCTAATCTCGGTGTCATCATGCACCAGCTTAAAATACTTTTTTCTAAATCCGGATGTAAAGTAACCCTAGTTAAAAATTACAGTGAAGCAATAGGAGAGCTTAAAGACCGCTCTTATGACTGCATACTCTTTGATATGTCAACAACAACAGAAAATGACATGATGGTTATTGAAGCACTCAGGAAAGCAACCAAAATCTGCCATTCCAATACCCTTATTATGGTTCTAACAGTACCATCTAGAGAGAAAAAATTATTCGATAAACTTAAGTCAAGAGGAGCAGACATCATCGTAGAGAAGCATGAATCCTGGCATATGAACATATTAAAAGAGCTAAAGCTTGTATCATAAAAAATCATGAAAGAAAAAGCCCGTCAAATAATCAATAAAATAAAAGAACACAAGAAAGATATAAGCATTATAAGCGTTATAGTGGTTCTTTTACTGTCGTTTTATTCCCTGATGCTACCAGAAATAATTAATGTCAATCAATATAGAAATGAATTACTTGAAATAGCAGAACAAAAGATCAAAGGAAAGCTCGATTTTGGAGAAATAAAACTGGGTTTACCGGTAACCGGTGGCATAGTAATCAAGACAGACTACATTAAGCTGGTTGATAAAAATGGTCAACCACTCTTATCAGGTGAAAATGTTAAATTAAAAGTAGCTATACTACCTTTAATTTTTCGTGATGCAGTCATCAAAAACCTTGAAGTAGACAATTTAGAAGCATTTATAACCCGTGAAAAAGAACTCAGGTTTAACATAGAAGACTACATCCCCCCTGCTGAGCCTGATGACATTGTTTTTATAAGGCTCAAAGGAACCCGTGCACACCTAAAAAACTACAATGTCAAAATAACAGACACTTTTATAAAACCATCCAAAACCTTTGTATTAAAAGGTAAATCATTTCAGTTACTAAATTTCACTGAAAACAAAACTCTTAAATTCAAGACACAGGGAGATTTAAACGATTCTGTTATTTATAATATACTGTTATCTTTCCAATTCCCTCTGAAAGAAGACTTCTTCCAGAATCGTTACACACTAAAAGGCAGAATAAAAAACTTAAGAATTCCTTTATTTAAAGAATATTTACCGGTAAAAGACATCACCGGCATACTCGATAGCAAATTTAACATCAAACAACACCGTAACAAACTTAGCATAAGCACTAAAAACAGTGTTAAAGAAGCTATCAATATACCAGAATATGATCTAAACATACAAAGCGGTTATTTAAAACTTAAAACTCTTATCAGTAAAAATAAAATAGAAGTTGAAGAAATAGAAACTACAATTAACAAAATCGATTCAACCATCACAGGAACTATCAAAGACTGGCAAAAAGACAACCCTGCTTTCAAACTTGGTATCAAGCTTTCAAATAGCAATATTAAAAGATTTTTGGGTACTATTCCATCTATAGAACAGGCAAAAGATATTCTTTTTGCCTTAAAAAAGTATAACCTGAGCGGCACAACAAATGCTGATATTAAAATACATGGCACACTCAAAGCTCCAGAGTTTTTCGGGGTCATAAGAATAGATAATTATCAATTAGATCTCGCTAAAAATGTAACCATAAAGAATATTCAAAGCACTTTTCAGCTGGAAAGATCTAAAATCACAGCCAGAAACTTTTTAATACCATTAACAGGAGGCGATATCCTTCAAATTAATGGCTCTTATGATATTTTCAAAAACAGATTTCACCACCTAAGAATATCATCAACTATCCTGGACTTAAAAGAGCTACAAAGAATAATTATACCCCTATTAAATACTCTTAAAATCCCTGATAGCATGCTAAAAAACACTCTAATTTCAGGAAAAACTCACCTGAACCTGAGTCTAAATGGTCCCATAGAGAAACCTTTTATTAATGGCTGGCTTTCTCTAAGTGCAGACACTTTAAACATTAATGGCTTCACCAGATCTCTAAAAAATATCGCCGGAAAAATACTATTCAAAGGTTCTGAAATAAATATTGAAACATTAAATATAGAGCTGGAAAAGAATAGCACCGTTAACATTAGTGGTATTGCCGACTTTCACAAAGAAATTGCAAAAGAAATAACAATTAAAGGTAGCAATACAAATCTCAGTCAGCTGCAAAATATGCTTATAGTACTTGCACCACAACTAAAACTACCACAGGAAGACCTGAGAAAACTCAAAATTTCAGGTACAACTAAATATGATATTACCCTTAAGGGCCCAATCAAAGATATTAATCCTTATGGAACTGCTACACTATCTAATGTTAAGGTAGAAAGCCTGGAAATAAACGCCCCTATTCAAAATATAAACGGACAACTAAAATTTGATAAGGTAATAAACATTCAAAACCTGACAGGCTTAATCGAAAACAACATTATAAGCATTACAGGAATGTTAAACCCCCGTGGAAATTCTAACATCGACATACAGCTAAAGGATTTTCAATTAAAAGATATTCAAAACCTGGCACTAAAAACAGAAATACTTAAACCAGAAGAAGAAGAAACCTTAAAACAAGCCTCTCTCCATGGCAGTTTATCAGGGCTCATTACTATTAAAGCAGATAATCATCTTAATATTTCTCCAGAAGCTCATATCAACATGAATGAGAGCTCTATCACTCATCCTGATTTGCCTGACACCGTCAATATTGCAAGCGGTACATTAAATTTAATCAACGATAAAATAGAGTTAAGCAAACTGATATTCACAACAGGCGGATCTACCTTTAACATCTCGGGCAGCCTTGACGAAATAAGCAAAGGATTACCTGAATATCAGGTAGAAGCAACCAGCAACAAGATAACACTTGACCTCATCAAGAAACTCGGGCAACATAGCAGTTCTCCTGCATCTTTCAGAGAGCTTATTTCTTCTGTAAGCAACACAACCGGCAATGTTAGCCTGCATTTTAAAGCAGAAAATAAGGGGTTTGAGGTTACCGCAGACCTGGATAAGCTTTCTATATATACTAACCACCTGCAACACCCCATTAGAGATATTTATGGCAAAATTATTCTGAGTGACTCTCTTATGTCATTTGACCGAGTAAAACTACATTATGGTGATTCAGGTATCAATTTAAACGGCAACATTGACAGCTTAAACCAGAGCCCAGTTATAAATATCAGCATAGATGGCGATTTCAGCCCTGTAGACTTCTCTGAATTTCTAGAAAAAGATTTCAGAGATAAATTCATTCTTTCTAATCACATTGTATTTAATGGCTATGCAAAAGGCAATTTAAACAGATGGGATCTATTCTTTGAAACCTTTGTACCAGCAGGAACACAATTAGCATATAAAGGCAGCTTTAATATACCTGAAAATACTCCATTAAAGCTACTTATTGATGGCAGAGGTACCAGAGAATCTGTCAAAATAGAAAAAATATTACTGCAATTTGGAGAAAGTGAGTTTAATGCAGCAGGTGCATTTGAATATTCTGAAGAAAACCTTATAACTATTGATGATTTGCATATTAAGATACCGATTATCAATCTTGATGAATTTAATAAGTTTCTGGAAAAAGGCCTTTTAACTGATAACCTATCAGGTGACATCAGCAGTAATCTAAAAATATCAGGTCCTGTGTTAAACCCTGATATTACAGGATTTATAAACCTTGATAATATAACTCTGCCCATGTTAAAAGTTCTTGATCTCGATCTTGACCTTGAGTTATCAGGACAGGATGCCGAAATTAACAGGGCACACATAAACGTCAACGGCATAATCTTTGAAATAAAAAGCCATATAAATAACTTCAAACGATTCCCCATTGAACTGACAAACCTTTACATTCACAGCCCCTCATTAAGGCTAACAGACCTTATTTCTTCTGCATCATCCGGCAGTCAGCAAATAGACAGCCTGCCATTTATAGTAAAAAGCGGATACATAAGCATTGATGATGCAATTATAGATAAGCTAATCACAACTAATCTAACAGGAAACATTTCTCTCTGCCCTAGTGGACTGTTTCAAATTACTAATATGAGCCTTAACACCGCAGGTGGAACAGCCCGGGGTGACATATATGTTAATGTTATTAAAGAAACACTGGGAGCCCAGCTACAGATAATTGGTGTTAAAGCTAACGCTGCTGCAACAATACTATTAGACCTGCCCAACGAAATATTTGGAGATCTAAATGCTACTATAGTCTTTGATTCTCAAGGAACAGACTATGATAAAATACTGGAAAATGCTGAAGCTTCAGCGAGTCTCATAATCAATAATGGTAGATTTACCAGGCTGGGCACTCTAGAACACTTGCTGACAGCTACAAACATTATAACCGGTGGTCTTGGCGGTATAAATCTTAACAACATCCTTGCTTCTATTATACCCATGCATACCGGCAATTTTGAAAGACTTTCAGGAGATTTTACTGTTAGAGAAGGTGTGCTTAATACAAATAACCTTATCACTAGAGGCAAAAACCTCAGCCTCGAAATATCAGGAGACTTTAACATTGCTACAGAGCTTGCTGATCTTAATGTAAAGGGATATTTATCTCGAAATGTTTCAGGATTGCTTGGCCCTCTGGGGAGATTGAATCTTCATACAATTACTGACTTTATACCGGGCCTTGGTTTTATACCCGGAACCAGTAGCAAAAGAGGATTGCTGGACTTCATACCGGGTCTTGGCTTCATTCCGGGGTTTGGAGGCCCAAAAACCAACCAGAAAATAAGAAATTTTGCTGTTGAAATTCAGGGAAATTTATACGATATGTCTTCTGTCAAGAACTTCCGCTGGACTGAATAATAACAATATCTATTTTTTGGTAGAGTCCAGACTTACTCCATCTTTTTCAGCCTGAGCTTCAAGAATTTTGACTATTCTTTCCAGGTTTTTAACAACTGTTCTTACTTTCAGATCCATCAGAAAGACGCCAAAGACAATTAAGACAACAAATGTTGTGTTGGTCGCAATTAAAAACGGTACCAGTATGTCTATTAAGTTATATTCCAAGGTTATACCTCCCCTAAAATCAATTTTGCATTATTTTATTATTCTATTATATTTCAGGGATTAATCAAAAATATAATAAATATGAAATAATATTTAAAATTTTATTCATTACTATTTAACAACTGGGGTTTAGAAAGCTCTTTCTGGTCTTTATCCGTATAAAAGACAAAGATCAGCCACCCAATAGTTGCAAGAAAAACATTAATCGTAAAGAAAAATAACAGTGAATAACTGACCGCTTCGGCCTGAGAAATACCAATATAACCAAACATAAAGATCAAAACAAACTCTCTTGTGCCCATATTAGAAAATGAAATCGGCAATATTGAGAAGATACTGAAAATAACCACACAAAAAGTCAGATAAAAGAAATCTATCGATAGATTCATAAAATAAGCAAGCAAGAGACACTGAAAGAAAAACATTATATAAATTAATACTGTTAAAGAGACTGCCAGCAGGGCTTTTGGAGTTAAAAACATTTTTATACCCGCAAAAAAGCTTTCAAGCCAAGCAGCCGATTTTGTTCTTATTTGCCACCAATCAGGCAACAAACCAGCAATAGCCAGTGTCAGAGAAGGAAATAACACAAACGCAGGTATCAAAATCATCAAAAAGATAAACACAGCTTTAACCCAGAGATAAGCAACCCATATATCAGAAAATAAGAGGCCCACAATACCGAGTATCAGCATAAAATACATATCAAGCAGACGGTCAAAAGCCACACTTGAAACAGCAACAGCCGAATCAGTTTTAACATATTTCATAAGATAGTGAGCACGGAAAAGTTCTCCGACCCTGCCAGGTGTAACACTACCCAGATAAAAACTTCTCATATAAGACCAGAAAGCTTCAGGCAGGCCAAGACTATAATTCTGTATTTCAAGAAGCTTTATCCACCTCCAGGATCTCAAAAGCATAATAACAAGATTCATTAATATCACTATTATTATGCCTGACCAGTTTGTGCCTGAAAGAGAATCGACCATTTCTCCCGGGTCAATTTTCAACAGGATGATAATAAAAAGAAATATTCCAATTAGACGTAAATACTTTTTCATTGATATAATTAAAAATGTTCAATCTTTAGGTTTAGTTTACCTGATACACAATAAAATAGGAAAGCATCAATGGATGAAATTAACCTTGACGAAATAGTTGATAAGTTTAAAAACCGTTTATTAGCAACGCAAGAAGCTGAAAAATTTAAAAGTGAAATTGTTGAACCTCTGGTAGAAGAAGGCTTCAAAGAGAAATTTATTAAAAAGTTTGAAAACATAACTGAAACCATCAACCAGAAAGTAGGTTCACAGGTAATAAAAACACACCAGGAAGATAAAAACAAATACATCGTGGAAGGGCTTTATCATAGAGTTTATTTTCAAAAGTCAAACACAGATGTTATCGATAACAAAGCATACACAAGCATTATACCGATCTATGTATGGAAAGGCGTAACAAAACATCTGGGGCCTATTTCTCTTATCATAAATACAGAAACCAGAGAGGTCAAGTGGGATATACCATTCGGATCAGTTGAAAAATACGCCGGTGAGCTATTTCAGGGTTTTGCTGAAGATAAGGATTTCAGTCTCTAAACCTGTAAACTTTACAATTAGATTCTGCCCTTAAAACTTTTACAGGCGTCACAAGCGCTTTTTGGCTGTTTAATGATCGAACTGTTATACAAATTGTCTTAGTACACAAATTAATACTATAATGATTTAATTGAATGTGTTAATAAAGGAAACAATTAGGGTAATATGACTTACGATATTCACACTACATCAATGTTAATAGGTTCAATATCCGAAGATGAGTTAAAGATTATTTTTAATCCAAAACTGCAAAAGCTTTACACAGGGGATAGCATTAAGGTTATTGACGAACAGAAACAGGGTATTGTCGCTCAGGTATATCAAATAGAGAACCTGGATTATACAAACATAACGGATGAAACCCTCAAATCACAAACAGCTCACCTTTCTAACATTTCTACTGAAAGTTTTGCAGAAGAAATAGGCTCTCTGCATATAGCTAAATGTAAAATTAAACTGTCTATTATAAACAACAAATGGCTCAACTGGCGTGGCAATCTGCCATCTCTCAATGATTTTGCAGATATTGTACCACCATCAGAATTAATCTCTCATACAATAGGCTCATCTCCTTTAAACCCTCTTAATATCGGTCAATTTGTAAGTTATAAACCTGTTCCTTTAAACCTTGAAGCTGGCCTGCTAGAAAGAACGACCCTCATAGTAGGCGATAAAGCAAAGGAGAAAACAAACCTCCTTAATATACTTCAGGAAGAACTTATTCGTAAAAAAGCCAGAGTTATTGTTATAGACTCAAAAGGAAGCTATACAAACTTCCCTGAGGCACGTTTGCTGGTTGCAGGGCAAAATTTCAAGCTATCTCTCGCTGAATATGGTCTGCCAACTCTCGGCAGCATTGTAACAGGACAAACTGAGCCTAATCTAAAGATTAAAATAGAAAACCTCTACATGCAACTTTCTAACCATGTTGCCACGCTGACCAAAGATTTCATACCTCTTAAATTACTGAGAGACCTTCTGGAAAAAGAAATGAGCACTCCTGAAGGGCAAAAACGATTTAATGAAATGAATACACTCAGAAACAGACTCATTGCCATTGAAAAACTTGGTATTTTTGCCAACAATCCTGAAGATATTATACACACAGGAAATATATTCAAAGAAGCAAACCTGGCCATCCTTGATATATCAAGCATACCTCTGTTCTGGCAAAAAATATTCATTAAAAACTGTGTTAAAGACCTTATTGATTCTGATGTTTGCCCATTCGTATTCTATGATGACCTTCATAAATACATTGACCAGGAAATGTGTGTCGATTTGCTGTATAAAACCAGAAACCTCGGCCTCAACAACATCTTTTTAACGACTTATGAAGACGAAATACCGGTAGAAATAATTAAACAGGCTGATAATTTATTTATGTTTTCAACAGATATGCTTGAAAACAACCCCATGTTTTTTAATAACCTTAAATCAGACAGAACATTGCTTGATATGCTGCTGAAAAGAGCTCCTGAAAACACTGTTGTGGTCTATGGAGACCTGACAAATAACTATCCTGTAATGGTAGAACTGCGTGAAACAGGCCTGCAACAGGCAACAAACAAACACTTTGGATCTATCAGAAAACATCTCTCTGAATATGGAGAAATAGTATATTCTTACAAATCTGCCGCTGAAACACCTGCAGTTCATAATGTAGAAACACATCATGCGGCCCAACATCAGGACTCTTATGATTATTATAACCAGCCTGCTGCTATAAGCCAGCAACATCAACACGAAGAATATCCTGCAGCTACAGAAGAACCTTTTGCACCTTCATCTTTCCAGCAATCAGGATATTTAGAAACTTATAAAAACCTCTCAGAAGAATATGAAGATGAGTTTCTTACCGGTCAAATGGGTATCAACTTTGATGAAGAAGGGGAAGAACCAGAAATTACTTTTCACCCGCAGGAAAAACCGCACCAACAAGTCAGCCCAGGATCCATAGCACACCATATCCCTGATGAAGAGTTTTACGTACCACAACAGCAACAAGCCTCACCCGGCAGTTTAGCACACCACATACCGGATGAAGAGTTTTACGTACCTCAACAGCAACCACCGCAGCAGAGGCCGCCTCAACAACAACGCCCACAACAACAAATGCCACCTCAGCAGCAGCAACCTCAACAGCAAAGGCAACAGCAACAACGCCCGCAGCAGAGGCCACCGGAAAGCTTTGCACATCACATACCGGATGAAGATTTCTTACCACAACAAATGCCACCCCAGCAACCTCAGCAGCAAAGGCCACAGCAACCACACCCGCAGCAGAGGCCACCTGAAAGCTTTGCACACCACATACCGGATGAAGATTTCTTGCCACAACAAATGCCACCCCAGCAACCTCAGCAACAAAGGCCACAGCAACCACGCCCGCAACAGAGGCCACCTGAAAGCTTTGCACACCACATACCGGATGAAGAGTTTCTACCACAGCAAATGCCGCCTCAACAGAAACAACAACCTCCGCAGCAAGACATAAAGCAGGCTTACACTCAGCATTCTGCACCACTAAAGCCTGAATCAATACCCGAACATGTTGAAGACATACCGGTTTATGCTTCTTCTTCAATGGATACTACAGACCTTGAATTTCAGGAAGGAGACCAGGTTCAACATGAACGCTACGGTACTGGCGTTATAAATAGAATCATCATAACCGGAGATAAGAAACTCTGCTCAATACAGTTTCAGGAATTCGGCAGAAGACTGCTCGACCCCAACAGAGGCTTGAAGAAAATAAACTAGAGGGGGCTTCTCAATTCAAAAAACTGGTGTCGGGGCTTCCTGGAGAATATTTTTTGCAAATATTGACAATATAAAAATTGTGCTTCAATAAGCATGAGATTTTTAAAGAGTTTTTACTTGAAATGTTTATTATATACTGATCCTTGAAAGTAATGTATAGATTCCAGATTATAGAGGCCGGGTGTTTTTGCCCGCTGTGCTGGCAAAAACACCCTACTGAATTCTATCAGCATATATTAATTATTTACGTGGAATGGTATAGCAGCATTAAAGAGGCTAATATTCTGCAAAACTACCTGACTATACTAAACGACATAAAAAATTAAACAATTCTAAAACACCCACCCTATATTTTCTTAAATCTGATTACTTATGACTTTGATTATAAAAAAATTTATTGTCAATCTTTGATTCTTGAATACTGTGCCCGACCAGCTTTAAATTCTTAAAAAAGCTAATAATACTTTTATTTAAAAAATTGCTTTTGCCAATCGCTAGCTTGCCATGGTTTCAAAACACTTCTTATCCACTTCTAAAGTCTGATAACCTTGAATTTCAGAGATGATAAAATCTACCATCCACTTGCGATCAGGCTTATTTCTATACTCATTGAGAAGCGGAACTATAACCTGATTACCTATTCGAATTAAAGCCATAGCTGCATGTTTCTGTACCTTGCTATTAGGGCTTTCCAGCGCTACAAGAAGTGGCATTATAGCTTTATCGCCAATATTTACCAGATCATTTTCAATATCAGCTGTTAAACCTGCATCTGCGCTTTCTAAAGCCTTTAACAGATAGAATACTACGTGATTAGAAAGCAACTTTTTCTTTGAAAAAAAGAATAACGGATCATTGATTAATGTTACGTATTTCTGAGCCCTTTTTGGAGACATAAAAAGCCACTCCAAATTCATCATCAATACTTATATTAATTTAGAATTTACATCAAAATGTTTTTTCGGGCAATCCAGTAGATAAAAATAACTTCAAAAAAGACTCTTCCTGAACTTAAAAATTTGTAATTTTCCTGCAAAATGAAATTTTCATCTGGCAGAAAAAAATTGAATCCTTTAGAGTTTCTTTTGAGAATTAGTTTCAAGGAGCCCATCATGAACCCTTTAAAAATGAACCACCTATCACAAATAGTAAAAATTATTGTCCATACATTTTCTTTACATGTTTGTAAAAAAATATAACAATAATTTTTTACCCGGAATCAATCGTTACAATTTTCACAATAATACGTAGCACTTGATTTTTCTGTTTCCCAGACAGTTACTTTTGATATATTAGTTATCTCAGGCTTAAGTTGCTCATAAATATGCCTGGCTATAAGCTCACTGCTGGGGCTTAACGATTTAAAAGCATCCAGAGTATTTAAATCAGTGTGATCAAAGTCTTTAAGAACCTTTCTTAAAGCTCCATGAAGGACTTTAAAATCTACAAGAATGCCTGCATTATCAAGGTTTAAACCTTTAGCAAAAACCTGCACCCGCCAGTTATGGCCATGCTGGTTTTCACAGATACCATCATAGTTTAATAACCTGTGTGCAGCTGCAAAACTATCTTCTATCATAACTTCAAACATTTTTATAATCCTTATTCATGACTTTAATATTTTTTGATAGTATACTAATCATAATTTGATCAGGATGAGTTAATTATAGCCTTAGATCGTATCATTCACCTATCTTACAACCGTTCACACTAATCTTATATCATAAAACCACTTATTATTTCTAAAGGAGCAAAAATTGTACGACGGATTTAAATCAGAACTTCTCCAGACAGCCCAGCTGGCAGCATTAAACGCCAGTGATATCCACATGAAGTATTTTGGCAAACATAAAGAAATAGAACACAAGCTCAATGAATTTGACCTCGTCACTAACGCCGATAAAGAATCTGAAGAAATAATAATTAAAACCATTAGAAATAAATTTGCACACCATAATGTGCTCTCAGAAGAGTTTAACAATGATATAGAAACAGCAGAATTCACCTGGATAATAGATCCACTTGACGGCACAACAAATTATGCCCACAATTACCCTCAATTTTGTGTATCAATAGGCCTCATGCACAGAGGAGATATCATTGTTGGTGTTGTCTATGACCCTGTTAAAAATGAGCTTTTCCACGCTATTAAAGGTTCAGGAGCTTTTCTGAATACCAGAGAAATAAAAGTAAGCTCTGTTAAAAAGGTCAGTGAAAGTCTTCTGGCAACAGGGTTCCCATACGACAGAAGAAACAAAAAAGCCAACAACATGGACTACTTTGAGGCATTCTCATACAAAGCTCAGGCCATCAGAAGACCGGGATCAGCTGCACTTGACCTGTGCTATCTTGCATGCGGTCGCTTTGACGGTTTCTGGGAACTCAAACTCGCCCCGTGGGATACAGCAGCCGGCGCCATCATAGTTAAAGAAGCTGGCGGCATTGTCTCTAACTTTTTCTCAGATTCATTTGATATCTTTACAAAGCATATCATCGCCTCCAACCCATACATTTATGATGAAATGACAACAATCATAAGAGAAACAAACCCCGAACTGCCAGAAGTATAAACATCAGAAAACCTCTTATAAATAGATCCCTCGCTGTGCTCAGGATGACTCAAAAGTTCTAAAGAGGCTAATAACTACCGGAGCGAACTTAGTTCGCTCCGGAGAGAGTTTTATTTCATACTAATTCAGGCATTCAATAAACTATTGTTATTGAGAGGAGGGCTTTTAGCCCTTAATAAGATTAAAAAAATTTGCCAGCTTAAACTAAACTGGCAAATAGGTGGCTCGAAACAAGCGGGTTTCTAATTGGAGCCTTTTGGCAGGTACTCATCTAGAAGTTTGTCAATCTCACTTTTGTCAATACTGACATTATCTTTCTGAAGCTTTTTATCACTGATGCCAAATTCTCTCATTACATCTTCAATAGTATAAGCATTAACACGCTTTTCAGTTTTTTGCACTGGCTTAATAGCCGCTTTGCGCACAGGAACATCAACAACTTCTTGAGGTTTAGCCTTCTCAGGCTTTACATCAGTAACCATTGTAACCTCTACGGGTTCTATATCATAAACATCTTCTTCAATTTCTTGCCTTTTCGTCGGCACCGGAGCACTCATCCGGCCCTCATTATTTGAAATAGCCGTCACAGGAGCCTGCTGGAAACTTGACGAAATCAATGGCCTGTCATCCTGAACTATGCGGGGTGTAACAAGCATCAAAAGTTCATTTCTTTCTCTATCATTAGCACTGGTTCTAAACAATGTACCAACAATAGGCAGATCGGCTAGACCAGGAATTTTACTGTGATCTGCCTGTGATCTCTCGTCAATAAGACCTCCAATAGCCAGTGTCTGACCATCTACCAGTCTTACTTCCTGAACAGCAAGATCTTTTCTTCTTAACAATGTAGTAATATTCTGATCATCCTTGATGATTTGTTGAGCAACACTGGATACAGAAGGCCTGATCCTTAAGTTTACATAACCATCTCCAGAGACTTTCGGTATAATATCAAGAATAATGCCGGCTTCACCAATTTCAACCTGAGTCTGCGTAAAGCCTGTAGCATCACGGGTAACTGTCGTTCTACGTACAACCTCTTCAGTAATACTTATAACTGCCTCTGAATTATGAACAGCCATAACAGTCGGGTTAGCAAGCAATTTAGCTTTCCCCTGAGAGACCATAGCATTAATCTGGAATAAGAATTGATTGCTACGTGTAATATTAAGAGGTGATGTTGAAAACGCTGCTGCCAATCCATTAGCGTTGATAGGCTTTTCACCCCTCAGTGTCGGCAAACCTATAATCTGAGACAGGGGCCCTAAAGCATTTTCATAGGTTGTTGATACAATATTTCCGTTCTGATCTACTGTCGTCCGAACTAAATCAGCTAACGGCTGGAAAGCAGGATCGCCTGCTACTGCTGCTGCACCCTTGCCTTTGGAGCTGTTATTAAAACCAGTACCCCATTGACCACCCTGCTGCCCCCATAGAACTTCAAGGTTTTTCATCGAAGATTCACTTACCTCAATAAGAGAAGCCTCAATAGCTACCTGGGGTAATTTCTGATCTAATGTAGGTATAACAGCTTCAGCAAGGGCTATTTGCTCGACAGTACCCATAATAGTCAGAGTAGAAGACCTTGAATCAGGTACAATTAGCGGCCCTTCCGGATTAATTTTTACTTCTCTTGCTTCAATAATTTTTGTTCTTAATGAAAAAGTTTGTTGAGTACCACCACCGCCATCACCAGAAGCACCCTGTACTTCTTCTGTGCCGGAGCCTTCCTGAAAAGTTTCTGTAACAACACTAATAGCAGATGATTTCAACTGTCTGTCTCCATCTCCACTACCAGTGCTATCATATGGAGCTACACCATCATTAAAAATTGTAGCCTGTAACAACTGTGCTACATCAACAACATTAGCATGATTTATTCTAAAGGTTTTACTTTGTCTGGGCACATCAATATTCTTTATCATCTCTGATGCAAGTCTTACATCGTTATCCGTACCCACGACAAAAACAGTATTTGTACGATATTCTGCTGTTGCTTTCTTCGCTGAAGCAGTATCTTGCTCTCCTGAAGCTGAAAACAACGTTGAGTTAAGTATATCTGCTATCAGTTTAGCATTAACATATTTTACCGGTATCATTTGAGATACCTGCTGATTAATGCTTTGAGACAACTCTGAATCCTTACTGGATACAACAAGCGTCTTTTCATCCTGCATATAAACAAGATTGGCATAATCTTTTACAGTATCAAGAGCCTGATCGATAGTAACGTTGTTTAAATCAACGCTAATAGATCCATCCACCGATTCATCCATAAGAATGTTAAAACCGGCTCTTGTAGCAAGAGATCTCAATAAATCTCTAAGATCTACTCCTCTTAATTTCATTATAACTCTTTGATTGCCACCACTAACAGCAATAGGCTGATGTAAATACTCTGTTTTTGCAGCATTAGCCTGCAAGGTTGCCGCATACACAGAATTACCATTCAAACCAATTAGACCTGAGGTTATAACAGCTCCTGCCATTATACTTAATAGACCTAATTTTAGCTTCACAACTCTCATGTTTTTTACCCCGCTCTTTTATTGACTTATTATCTATTTTTTGCAGTATTTCCAGCCATCATAGCCTGCACTTCAGGATTATTCATCAAGCTTGATATTCTGCTGGCCGGTGATAACGGATAAGCATCTTCCATAATACTTGGTGTTACCAGGATAATAAGCTCTGACCTGCTTAAGTCTTTATAAGAAGTACGGAATAGCGTACCTATAATTGGTATATCACCTAACCCCGGCACTTTTGCATATTCAGAAACATCTCTTTCCTGAATCAAGCCGCCAAGAGCTAATGTTTGACCGTTTGCTATTCTTACTTCTTGAACTGCTAAATCTCTTCTGTTTAACAGTGAAATCAGGTTTTTCTGCTGATCTTCTATCTGGTTAGCAACTGTTGAAACAGAAGGTCTTATTCTCATTGTTACAAAACCATCTCCGCCAACTTTAGGCAGAATATTCAATATAATGCCGGCTTCACCAATTTCAACCTGAGTTTGCGTAAAACCTGTAGCATCACGAGTAATCTGAGTACTTCTAATAATTTCTTCTGTAATACTTATAACGGCTTCAGTATTATGAGTTGCAATAATCGTAGGATTAGCAAGCAATTTGGCTTTTCTATTGGCCACCATGGCATTGATTTGAGCCAGTACCTGACTGCTGTTTTCCAGAGGTTTGGTTGTCCAGGCAAATTCATTTCCTTCCTGACCTTTATCTTTAAGTGTTGGAAGACCAAGAACATTATTTAATAAACCTGTTTGATAAACCTTCGTGCTTCCATCAGGAAATTGCTTCTCTATGACCTGATTATAAGGTATTGCAGGCGCACCGGCAGCAGGCGGAACATCCGTTGATTGTGTGACAGCCCGGTTGTTAAAACCATAAGCAAACTGGCCATCGCCAGTACCAATTGTAGGCTGCAATTGCCTTAAACCTTTTTCAAATATTTCAACAAGTGATGTTTCGATAGCAACCTGCGGCAATTTTTGATCCAGTGTGGGTATCAAAGATTCTGCCAGTGCTATCTGTTCTACTGTACCGAGTATAGTTAATGTATTTGTCCTGCTATCTGGCACAATAATTGGCCCATCAGGTGCAATCTTAATATCTTTAGTTTCAAGTCTTTTCGCTCTCAGAGTAAAGGTTTGCTGTTCACCTCCGCCAGATTCGCCGGAAGCACCTGATACCTCTGAAGCTGACCCTGAACCTTCCTGGAAGGTTTCAATATCAACGCTAATTCCCGAGGGCGTAGAAGGTATTCCATCTTCTTCACCACCGCCAGCAGGGTTAAATGGACTTATGCCATCATTAAACACTGTTGCCTGTAACAGTTGTGCAACTTCTACTGCTCCGGCGTGGTTAATTCTAAAGGTTCTGCTTTCTCTAGGAATATCAATTTTATTAATGACATCTTCTGCAAGTCTGATATCGTTTTCAGTTCCAACGAGGATAATACTATTGGTTCTAAACTCAGCAGTAGCTTTTTTAGCAGTGTCACCACCTTCTTCAGCCCCGGCAGGAGAAACAAACACTGTATTATTTAAAAGAGAAGTCACTAACCTGGCATTAACATACTTAATAGGAATTAATTTGGATATAGACTTATTCAGTCCTTTTTCCTGAGCATCTGCCTTTGTGGTTACAAGCATTATATTATCGCCTTTATTGACATAATATAAGCCTGCAATGTTTCTCAGATACTCAAAAGCTTCTTTTAATGTCAGATCATTAAAGGTTACAGAAACGTTACCTTCAACTGTTTGATCCAGCATGACATTAATATTAGCCTGATGTGCAAGCATCCTTATAAGCTTTCGAATACTGATATCATCAAAGTCCATATTATAAACTTTTGACTGATTATCTCTAAACTCTACAGGTGCTGCCATTTCAATCTTACTTGTTAGCCTAGGGCTTGCTGCATCAGCTTTAAGATTTAAGCCATTCGATATAATCGAACCAAATAAGAGAAAGGCTATTAATAACTTCTGTTTTCTTCTCCAACTCATCATTTATTACCCCATTGGTTTATTAATTGTGCTTAAAAACTATCTAATAATTTATCTATTTCTTCTATTTTCTTTTTGGCATCACCTATAGATGATGGCGTAGTAGACTTTACCCCCGGTGGAGGTGGAAATTTACCGGGTGTTGGTGGCGGCATCAGGTCTCCCTGAGGTTGAGAATCTACTTCTCTTCCTGCTCCACTATCTGCCACCGGAACTATATTGAGCTCTTCATCTTCAAATTGCGGCAAATGCTTTTCTTCTGTCACATCTTCTGCCGAAATTTTAATAACATAATCAGAAATTTCAGAAATCGTACCCTGAACAGATGTAAGGTTAACTACATCGCCCTCTTTAAATGTACCTACTTTAACTGTACCATCAGATCTTGTAACTTCTAAAATGGCCATCGGATCTGAATGATCTGAACTTAAAACAATACCTTTTACAGATATGTCACTATGAATTCTATCTCTAATTTCATTACGCCTCTGTTCAGCTTCCTGACGGGCAAGTTCTTCAGGAGAAAGACCTGCCGGATCTAAAGGATCACCACCCATAATATTATCCATCGGGCTTAACGGCCTTGCTGGCATAAAAGGCTCTGAACGGCCTACTGAACCGCCCATATTAAACTCTGTAGCCTGATAACTTATTGCATCTATGCTTTGCAAATGTCTCTCTATTTCATCGATAGTTACAGTTCCAGAACTTTGAGAGATATAATCATCTGTTATCTCAAGTTCAAAGGCCTGTGTATCATTCATTTCTTCTGTTATTTCAGCGGCATTAAAACTGATTTCTTTTTTAGCCGGAACCTGTGTCGCAACCATACGAGCATTTTCAGCATCTCCAGTTGCCAGGTTTTTTGGCATAAAAATAAACGTAGAAACCACAACAAGCATTGCAAGGCCAGCAACACCCATAATCACACCCGTACGAGTTCCAAAAGTGCGATTATACAAAAATAAAGTTAAACCCACTGTTAACTTTTTAAAGAGATTTGTTATTAATAGTGAAAGTAAAATAATCTTCTTTAACATCTTTATCATCGCTTTGCCCACCTACTTTTTAGATTGAACCACCTGTTAATCACTAACACATCCTTTCTATATGTATGTTTAAAGATTAGCAAGTTGTATCAATTAACATATCCCCCATATAGTTGAAATTCATCCTGCAAAATTCATACCGGGCGAGCCCTTCAAGTATTCATTCAAACTTTAAGCAAAACTGTAAAAATATTTCTGCAAAAAAATGGCCAAAACCGTTACAAGACAAAAGAAGAATGTCTATAAGAACATTATTCAGGCATACTACCATGTTAAATTACAATTATGTAACAACTTTTAATGATACGCTCATGTAGGCTATAATATTTTCCATAAGATCAAATAAAGGGAAAAAGGGGTCATGGCAAAACGAAAAACAACACATGTAGGCATAGCAATAAATACAGAATGGGTTGAATTGATTCAACTCGCTAAAGATTTAAAAACTATAGAAAAATCAGTAAAATTACCCATGCCAATGGCAACGATGGACCCATCAGGAGATCGTTTACGTGATCCTCAAACACTGGCAACCTCTATCGCAGCAATGTTAGCTGAATTAGGCAATAAAGCACAGATAAAAAGCGTACATGTTACAGTTCCCGGGACACTTGTGCGTATAGTTGAAATGCCTAAAATACCTAAAAATGAACTTATTCTCGCTTTAACCTCTGAAGCTGAAAGATACGCAGTTTTTAATGACACAGAAGCACTGGTAGATTATGAAGTCATATCTGAAGAACCTGACGAACGACAAAAAATAATACTTGTCGCACTGAGAAAAGATACTGTTGCAGCTTATAAAGAAGCTTTCGATATGGCGAAAATCAAGGTAGCTTCTTTAGAAGTTGAGACTATTTCATCACTGAGAGGGTTAAAATATTCCGGTAGCCTTGATGCAGCCCTTGCTGAAGTCGGTGATCAACCCTGGGGAAGCATACATTTTGAGCCAGAAAGAATAAGAATATCCGTTTGGCATTATGATCAGATTAAAAACTGGCGTGAAGTACTTCTGGATACTTCAGACCTTAAAATCATGGGTGAAGATGCCCCGGTAATACAGGATCTCGTTGAAGAAGTCCGCCGTACGATTGGCATGACAAGACCTGCACTGTGGCTCACCTATGGCATACCTGAGTCTCTTGCCACCTCTCTAACACCAAGGCTTGGTGCTAATGTCAGACCAATGCTTGCAGGTAATGCTATCCGGCTTGATGATCCTAAATTAAGCCTTTCAGCTATTGGTATTTCATGCAAGTCTTTTGACTCTTTCCCTGCTTATATTGACGTTAAGCCTGCTGTCGACCCTGAATCTTCTGGTGAATTGCTCGGATCTTTTAAAATTATGCTGGCCGCCGCCGGTGTACTGGCTGTTTTATCCGTTGCAGCAACCCTTATACTTATGCTGGCAACATTTATCTTCTCTGGTCAGCTGAAAAACCGCAATCAGGAGATAGCTCAACAAACTTCATCTATTTCTGTACTTCAAGAAGAAGTTAATCGCTTGCAGAAAAAAGCCTCTGTTGATAGAGAACTAGCAGACAGGGTCACACGAGTTATTAAGAAAAACCAGAGTATTTCAAAAATAACAGATGCAATTAAAAATAGAATTCCGGCTAATCTCTGGCTTGAAACTGTAACCATTTCAGGAGACGTTAGGGTTGAAGGGCGTTCTATAGATTATGATTCTATTATCGAATTCTCTAAAAACTTCGATAGAAACGAAACCATTGATGGGACAGAAAGTCCTTTAACCAATATGGCAGTGGAAAATATAGAAGAAATTAAAGAAGAAGGTGTCAAAGTATACAAATTTACAATGGTTGGTCATCCAAAAATATAAGCAAGGATAAGGTGGAGTATTTTAAATGAAGTTACAACCAAGAGAACAATCGATCATCGGTGTGGCAGCTATAGCAGCAGTAGTCATTTTTGGATGGTTTTACGGTGTCGATCCTCAATTAAAGGAGTTTAAAAAGGCTAAAGCTGAGTTAGATACTGCAAATGGCCTGTTTGCAAACAATGAAGCAACAATATCATCGTTAGAAAGCCAAAAAGTAAGCCTCGCCGGAGCTCATGCAGAAATGCCCGAAGGTAAAGACATCGGTAAAATCGATTTTGAAGCCGGAGAAACTCTTGAAACAACTAAAAGAGACCTTATAGATTCTGTAATTGGTATGAGCCAGAGCAGTCATGGAAATAAACTCGTTCATGCAAGGCCATTACCAAAACCAGCTCCAGTTCCTGCCAGGGTCGACCCTACACAAACTGACCCCAATGCTCCACCACAACTACAACTCTCTGATTTCGTAGAAGAAATACCCTATGAAATTGCTATCAGAGGCAATTACGTATCTATCAATGAATTTGTTAATGAATTGTCAAGAAAAGACGTTGTTGTAGAAGTATCACAAATGGAAGTTAAGCCAGAACGGGAAGGCCAGAGCTTTGCAGACCCAACAAAACCCATTAAATCTACTTTCAAAATAAACTTCTTTATCAAAAAAAGCTAGGTGATATTTTTAAAACATTCAAAAGCTTTATAAGAACTTCTTACAAGCGGGCCAGAAATAACATTTTCAAGGCCCGTTTTTAATGCAAGGGTCTTAATATCTTCAAATTCAGATTCTGTATAATATTTAACCACTTCAAGACAATGCTTTGCCGGTTGTATATATTGTCCAATTGTTAATATATTAACATCAACCTCTTTCAAGTCTCTAAACAGCTCTTCCAGTTGAGGCAATGACTCTCCGAGACCTAGCATAATACCTGTTTTAGTAGGCATTTCAGGCCTATAAGACTTTGCATAACGCAATACATCAAGGCTTCTTTCATAATCTGCTTCCGGTCTGGCTTTCAAGTAAAAGTCATTTATAGTTTCAACATTATGATTAAATACATCAACACCTGCATCCAGAACTGATTCAATTGCTTTTATATCACCATTAAAGTCAGGGACCAGCACTTCTACCACTACATTTGGCAACCGTGCCTTAATAGCCGTAACGGTTTGTGCAAAATGTCCTGCACCATAATCAGTTAAATCATCTCTGGTCACTGAGGTAACAACGGTATAGCTTAAACCCAGTTTTTCAACTGCTTCAGCAACATTTTGAGGTTCAAGCAGATTAAATTCGGGGCTGTCAGAGTGTTCTATAGAGCAAAATCGACAATTGCGGGTACATTTATTACCCAATATCAAGAATGTCGCTGTTTTGCTGGCATAACATTCTCCTTTATTAGGGCATCTTGCACCCTCGCATACTGTATTAAGATTTAAATTTTTTAGAATTTTCCTGACAAATCGTGTCTCTTCTATGTCAAGAACACCCTTTTTAAGCCATGAAGGCAACCGTCTTTTATCCGTATCAATGTTGCCCATAATAACTATCTCTTTAAAGGCTTGCCTGGAACATGAAGATTAATAACACTCTCAAGAAAAGTCTCTGAAATCGTAGGATGAGCATATACTATTGATTCAAATTCTTCAACAGACAGCTCATTACTCAGAGCAATAACACCCTGATGTATAATATCAGAAGCACCGGGACCTATAATGTGAACTCCAATGATTGATTTAGAAGACTTTTCAACTAACGTTTTAATGAAACCTGTTGTTTCACCTTCTGCCATGGCCTTTCCGTTTGCCATAAAGAATGCTTTACGGACATCATAATTAATTTCAAGGTCTTTAGCCTGTGTTTCAGTAAACCCGGCAGAAGCAATTTCAGGTTCACCATAAATGCAGAAGGGCACACGGGCATAGTTTACAGGGTCTTTTACTTTATTTAAAATACATTCTACTGCTACAATGCCCTCATGAGATGCAACATGAGCCAGAGGTAATTTACCGGCAACATCTCCAATGGCATAAATACCAGGAACCGTTGTCTGCATACAATCATTAGTTTTAATAAACCGGCCGTTTAACTCAACACCAGTTTCCAAAAGGCCTTTTATTTCAGTATTAGGGCTGCGCCCGACAGCCATCAAAACTTTATCAGCCTGTAATACCTCATTATTATCAAGTTCAACAATTGCTATATCAGGCTGTTTTTGTATATTTTTAACCTTAACTCCTGTTATTACATTAATTTTACTCTTTTTAAATAGTTTCAAGAGGGCATTTGACAGGTCTTCATCAACAGCCGGCAATAGTTTATCCAGGGCTTCAATGATAGTCACCTCTACACCAAATGCTGAATATATTCTGGCCCACTCAACACCAATTGCGCCGGCACCAATAATCACCATTTTCCGGGGTAATTCAGTAAGCTTAAGAGCATCATCACTATTAATAACAAGATTATGGTCAATATCTATACCCGGTAAAGAAGCTGCTTCGCTACCTGTAGCAATAATTATGTTCTGTGCTGTTATTTCTACAGGCTGTTCAGAAGCTATGACCAGCCTCTCTCTATCGACAAACCCGGCTGTTCCCTGTAATACAGTAATATCAGGATAACTTTTTAGAAGCTGTTCAAGGCCTTTTCTCATCCTGGTAACTATACTCTGCTGTCTTTCAATGACATCGGCAAGATCAATGAATGGATTACCAACAGTAATACCAAAACTCTTAGCCCTTCTAATATTTTCATAACAGGCAACAGAAGCAAGCATAGCCTTTGTAGGTATGCATCCTCTGTTCAGACAGACTCCACCGAGATCCTGTTTTTCTATTAAGGCAACTTTTGCGCCCAGTTGAGCTGCTTTAAGTGCTGAAACATATCCACCCGGGCCCGAACCAATAACAGCAATATCGTAAATCATATGAAATATTCCTTTATTTTTTCTGGAATATCATAACATACTCATGCTTGAAGATATAGAACCCGCCTGCAAGTGCCCTATAGCGCCAGAGATTAGAAAACCTTCCTTTGCCCTGCTCGTTGCCTTCAATATTTTTAACGATAATCGATTTTGTTTTAAAGCCTACCTCATTCATTTTCGTCATGCATAAAAAGCTCAGCGGTATCAGCTCACCTTTTGAATATTTATCACCAATAATAAGAACAGCATGACGGTTCTTATCAAGGCAATCATAACCATTTTGAGCTACCTGCTCAAACTTTTCAAGAAAGTGTTCTGTACTTTCAGCGTTAGAGAGATCTTTAGCATTATCACTAAACTTAATAATATCGTGATAAGGAGGATGAAGAATCAACAACTGAGCATTATCAGCGTCCATCCTGTTTAAGACTTTTTTTAGCCCTGGCACAATACGTTTGTCAGAACTATCACCTGTTAAGAGAGCAATTTCATTCCTTTTCTCAGGATATATCTTGTCATTCACATAGTTTACAAGGTCTTTTTTAAGTTCAACACCAATACAGCGACGATTCATATTCATCGACTCTACTGCGGTTGTTCCCGAGCCCAGAAAGAGATCAAGAACAATCTCTTGTTCCTTGGTATAACGGTTAAAGACCTGAGTTGCAATTTGTGGCACATAGCCACCATAATAATCTAATTTGTGACCTGCACCCTTCGCTCTTGAAGGTATCATCCACAAAGTACCTGTTTCAATGTAGTCATAGTCTTTCCAGTTATTTAAATCAATATCACTAAAAGCTGTTGTTTTAGGTTTATTCTTGACTACAGATAGGTTTGACTTGTTTAAATTAGATGCCACTTCACTTTACTCCTACTAAACCTATCAACCCTCTGATAAAATAATCTTTTTTGAGGATAATGAACAACAAAAGCTGCGGCATTGCGGTGAACGCCATTAGTATTCATTATCTTTATTATTAAACGTCTCACAAGACATTCTGGCGCAGTTAAACGCCTTTAGTCAGGAATATTTTACACCAAAGAACAATCAAAACAAACAAGCAACAATTAGATATAATATTCAGATTTTGATCAACAAGAAACATAGTAATACAGGGATTTTAATCGATTTCAAAGCATTCATATACAATAAACAGAAGCCGAAAACACATGTAAAATCTATCTTTCAGAGACCGGCAGGTTAAATTGAAATTTTTACCTGTTCAGAAAGGCCCTTTTCAGAGATCCGGCACTAATCGCTTCTTGCATGCCTTTCAGGCGACAAAAGCAGGGGCTTTTAAGCTATTTGTTGAGCAACAAATCACCGAGGTAAAGAAGTTGAACAATACTCTATGTCTTCATGATTAAGGGCAGAGGTCTTACAAAAATAGCAAGAACCTTTCATATACAACATATTGTTCTATAAGCATTGTTCTATAATCAATAGTATTCCTGCTTGCAAAATACTCTTATAGCTGGCCTTTTCAGGAAGCAAGTTTTTAAATAAAATTTGTTTAAATTTAGTTTACAAAAATATACTATATGTGAAAATTTATTATACAAATAGAAATACTATGCATCTTATATACTATGCAAACCCTGATCAGTGGCAAAAAAGCTGTATTATATTAAAATGCATTCAATAAGGTCATCAAAACAAAAGGTTAAAAAGCATTTCTACGGAGTAAACCCGACGAAGCCCATACCTGAGTTTAGGAATCTAATATTTTTTAATGTAACTTACTATTTATAAAGCTTTCAGATTCTAGACATAACCTCTCAGTCGTGTTGCAGCAGCTACACGCTCCAATGCAAGCATATAAGAAGCAATACGGTAGTTAACCTCATATTTATTTGTATATTCTCTAAGTATTTTAAAGGTTTCAGAGAAATATTTTGCCATTTCTTCATTTACCTGGTCATAATCCCAGCGGAATTGCTGTATATTCTGTATCCACTCAAAGTAATCCATTACAACAATACCAGAAGTAACCAGAACATCAGGAATAACAACAACACCTTTCTCACCAAGAACCGTATCAGCAGACAGGAAAACCATCGTATCTTTGAGTTCAACTAACAACCTTGCCTTAACCCTGTGTGCTATATCTGCATTTATTGCAACAGGATCCAGGCCAGGTAACAATATGTCTGTTTCTATCCCCGCAAAATCATCAACCGATAATTTATCTCCCGTATGATAATCACACAATCTATTTCCCTGAATTAAAAACCCCTTAAGGTCATCCAGATCGAAGCCATCAGGAAAATAAACTGTACATTCTCCATCACAAACAGCAACCAGAATACATCCCAGAAAGTCCATACAATCTATGAAGCCACATATATGCTCTACAGAGGCTGCAATTGCCATTCTCATTCCCTGTAGTTGCATCTGCATACCCCTTGCCGTGAGATCCAGCAAATAGCAAGCAGCTGTAACCAGGGCCATTGACCTTTCTGCTGTACCAGAGAGGGCTTCTGGCTTTCCTGTCACAGATGAATGTACATAACCGTGCCTTTTGCCATATTCATCCATAATGCAGGCCATAAGCCCGGGATCTACATTTTTACCCGTTGAAAGAATATCTTTATAAGGGCCTATTAGCGAAGAGATTTTTCCTGTATAGCTTCTAAGAGCCATTTCTCTTAGTGCAAACGGTGTGTTATCACAATTCAAATCAATACCACCGCAAGCACCGCCAAAAGGAACATTCATCAAAGCCGTTTTGAAAACATTTCTTGCTGCCATGGCTGTAATTGCTTCTCTTGAGAGAGAATGATCAAGGTTTACTCCACCATAATAAGGCCCCCTTGCTCCATTATGCTGAATCCGGTAACCATGACAGAGATAAAACTCACCCGTCATATCTCTCAACGGTATTTCAACTTTTATTTCACGATATGGAACCCGTAAAACCTGCCTTAAATCATCATCAAGATTAAGTTTATCTGCGGCCAGCTCGAATAACTGATCTGTTTCACTGATAATAAAATTGCTTCTCATATTTTGCTCCTGAATCAAGTATAACTTATTTAAACATAATATTGCTTCTGAAAAAAGTTGTAACAACAGAATAAATAATTAAGTTTTGTAACGCCAAAGTGAACAAAGTTCATCATTTAAAATCTATACAAGAAGGCGCACACAAAGTTTGTAAATAAATGTAAATCAACAATAACAAAGTCTTGCATTTTTTGCCCTTTTTTGTTAAACAAAAATTTGCTATAATATGGATATAATAACAATAGTTAATATACAAATTGAATCATCCTGACTAACAGGCTATCAGAGCTGGTTACTATACAAAAACTACTATTACTTTCACGCAAGTTTTAAAGGGATTTCACAATGTATTTTTACAACGGTAGTGTTTATGTCGAAGACGAAGATCAATGTATCAGCTGTGCTAACTTTGCCAGGGGCGTTGCATGCCCGCTATTACAGGCTTTAGGCATGGGATTAGTTGTCATGCAAGACAATATGGTTGTGACAAACTGCGGCTTTTATAAGGAATTCAGACGTCATCTCAAACTGATTCAAAACAATAACAACTCTCCACCTGAAGATAATGATGATGAGTCGTCAGACAACAAATTGAGAAGATTCAAATAGTCTTATTAAAATACATTATGACGTTAAGAGGGTTCTAACTGCTATCAGTCAGAACCCTCTTAGATTTCATCTTTTCTTAAAGGCAGGATATAACTAGAAGAGCAGCCCACCTTCTCTTGCAGCATCAGCCAGGGCAGCAATTCTTCCATGATAAAGGAAACCACCTCTATCAAAAACTACCACTTCGATGCCTTTCTCTCTGGCACGTTCGGCCAGCAATTTCCCTACTTGTTTAGCTGCATCAACATTACCGCCATTAGCAATCTCATCTCTCATTGATTTCTCAAGAGTACTTGCTGATACTAATGTGATTTTTGCATCATCATCAATAAGTTGAGCATAAATATGCTTATTTGACTTATGTACCGCCAATCTTGGTCTATCAGCCGTGCCATATATCTTGCGGCGTATTCTATAATGTCTTTTTGCAGATAATGATTTTCTATCTCTTTTGGTAATCATAACATTACACCTTATTTCTTACCGGTTTTACCAGCTTTCTTTCTAATCGTTTCGCCTCTATAACGAATACCTTTACCTTTATAGACTTCAGGCGTCCTTTTGCTTCTAATCAAAGCAGATATATCTCCAACTGCCTGCTTATCTGCGCCTGAAACCTCTAATTTAGTATTGCCATCAACTTTTATCTGAACACCTTCAGGAGGTTCAATAACAACAGGGTGACTATAACCCAGCTGTAACACAAGATTTTTACCATCCAGTTGAGCACGATAGCCCACACCAACTATATCAAGGTTTTTTGAAAAACCTTTACTTACACCTACAACTATATTGTTGATAAGTGTACGACTTAAACCCCAGTAAGATCTGATTTTTCTATCTTTTTCATTACTCGGAGAAACATATACTTTATTATCTTCCATTTTGAGTATTATTTCAGGTCTGATAGTTGTTGACAGGGTTCCAAGTGGCCCTTTAGCCGTAACAACATTGTTTTCAATTTTTACCTCAACCTTATCAGGTATTTCTACTGGCTTTTTACCTATACGAGACATTGGGACAAGCCTCCAGCTTTATTTTCTACCATACATAACAGAGCACTTCACCACCGACGTTTTCAGATTTGGCTTTTCTATCAGTCATAACGCCCTTGTTAGTGCTTACTATTGCAATGCCCAGGCCATCAAACACTTTAGGCATTTTTTTAGCCTTGACATACACTCTTAAACCAGGTCTGCTGGCCTTTTTAATGCCAGTTATAACCGGGTCGTTTTTATCAGTATACTTAAGATCAATTTTTAATTTCTTAAACTTGCCAGATTCTTCTACTTCGCAATCATGGATATAGCCTTCAGCCTGTAAAATTTTGGCAACTTCCATTTTAAGCTTGCTTGAAGGCATCTCAACTGTATCATGGCCTACCATGTTTGCATTTCTTATTCTGGTTAGCATATCAGCAATAGGATCTGTATTCATATATCACTGTCCTTATCATTACCAACTTGACTTTGTAACACCGGGTAAAAGGCCTTCATGTGCCATTTTTCTCAAGCACAAACGACAAAGACCGAAATCTCTATGATAGCCTCTAGGCCGGCCACAGACATTACACCTGTTTCTGAGCTTCACTCTGGGGTATTTACCCTGCTCTGCGAGTGCTCTTCTTCTGGATTCTTTTTCTATCATTGACTTTTTAGCCAAGGTTATATCTCCTATGATTTTTGTTGTTGTCTTTTTCTAAATGGCATACCCATCAGGGCAAGCAATTCTCTTGCTTCTTCATCTGTATTTGCTGTTGTTACTATCACAACATTCATACCTCTAACGGCATCAATATCGTCATAATTTATTTCAGGAAAGATAATCTGCTCTTTGATACCAAGAGAATAGTTACCTCTACCATCAAAGCTTTTATCGTTTACGCCTCTAAAATCACGGATACGTGGCAGGGCAACACAGACAAGTTTCTGATAAAAATCATACATCCTCTGTCCACGCAGTGTTACCATTGCACCAACAGGCATACCGGTTCTGATTTTAAAGGTAGCAATTGATTTCTTGGCTCTTGTAACAATCGGTTTCTGGCCGACTATTGTAGTAAGGTCTTTCACACCGGCATCCAGAGCTTTAACATTCTGAGCAGCTTCACCCATACCCATGTTAACGATTACTTTTTCTAACTTGGGCACTTCAAATGGGTTTTTATACTCGAATTTATCCACAAGCTGGGGTATAATTTCTTCTTTATATCGTGTTTTTAGGTTAATGTTAGCCATTTTTCATGCTTCCCTTTTGGTTTTATACATCTAATTGTTCATTACAGTGTATACAGACACGGGTTTTTGAACCATCTTCCATCTGTGCATGTCTGATTCTAGTAGCCTTTTCGCATTTCAAGCAATATAACATTGCTTTAGAAGAATGTATAGGGGCTTCAAGCTGAATAAGTCCGCCCTGTACACCTTTCATCGGATTAGGCTTAACTGCTTTTGTAACTGTATTAACGCCTTCAACAACAATCGTACCGTTTTTAGGGAACGCTTCTTTGACGGTTCCTACTTTACCTTTATCTTTACCAGCGACGATAACGACGCTATCTCCGCGTTTAACGTGTAAATTCTGTCTTGTTTTGGCCTTATTCATTGTAATAGCTCTCCTGATTAAATTACCTCTGGTGCAAGAGAGACAATTTTCATAAAGTTTTTGTCTCTAAGTTCTCTTGCTACCGGGCCAAATACCCTTGTACCTACAGGGTTATTATCTTTTGCTATTATGACTGCTGCATTATCATCAAATCTAATAGTAGAGCCATCAGATCTTCTCAGGCTGGCTTTTGTTCTAACAACAACTGCCCTGACGATATCAGATTTTTTTACAGGCATATTAGGTGCAGCATCTTTAACAACACCCACTATTATATCTCCAATGCTAGCATATTGCTGGTTAGAAGTGCCCAGCACTCTAATACAAAGTAATGTTTTGGCTCCTGTATTATCTGCGACGTTTAAGCGACTTTCTTGCTGTATCATGGCTTAAGCTCCATTTCAAATAGATAATTTATTTTGCTTCAGATGTTTCTATATTCGCTCTTTTTATAATTTCAGAAACATTCCAGGTTTTATGTTTGCTTAAAGGACGACATTCAATAATTTTGACTTTATCGCCTTCGTTACATTCGTTATTTTCATCGTGTGCTTTATATTTTTTAGTTGAAACGATGAATTTCTTGTATTTTGGATGAGGTTTATAGTCTTCTACATTGACTACAACTGTTTTATCCATTTTATTACTGACGACAATACCTACTTTTTCTTTTTTAGGCATATTTTATTACCTCAAATTAATTATGTTAGTTCTTCAGCGAGTTCTTTTTCTCTTAAAATAGTTTTGGCCTGAGCTATTCTATGCTTTAAAAGCGGAATTTCAGAGGATTTAGTGATCTGATGTGTTGCCAGTTTGAATCTAACATCAAAGAGCTCGGCCCGAAATCCTTTAATTTTGTCGTTTAATTCATCCTGAGTTAGCTCACGCATTTCTTCAATATTCATTATTCACCACCATGTTGTTTAAAAACAAACTTGCATTTAATAGGGAGCTTCTGGATAGCTAACCTGGCTGCGCTTTCAGCTGCTTCTTTGCTAACGCCAGCGGCTTCAAACAACATTCTGCCCGGTTTAACAACAGCTACCCAGTATTCCGGATTACCTTTTCCGGAACCCATACGGGTTTCAGCAGGTTTAGCAGTAACCGGTTTATCAGGAAACACTCTGATCCAGATTTTGCCGCCCCTTTTGAGTTCACGGGTCATGGCCCGCCTGGCTGCTTCTATCTGTCTGCTGGTAATCCAGCCGGGATCAAGTGCCTGTATTCCAAAATCACCATAATGCAGTGAAACACCTCGGCTTTCTTTGCCTTTCATGTTTCCACGCATTTGTTTTCTATATTTTGTTCTTTTTGGCATTAACATGATTTATGCTCCTAGTCTCTTGAACGGCCACGTTTACCGCCAACTTTACCGCCAGCACCAGGTTCTGACGAACTTTTTGGTTTGATATTTTTGTCTGCTTTTTCACCGGGCATAATTTCGCCTTTAAAAATCCAGACTTTTACACCAATTTTACCAAACACTGTATTAGCTTCAGTAAAACCATAATCAATATCAGCTCTCAGAGTATGAAGGGGAATTCTACCTTCTTTAGTCCACTCAGTACGGGCAATTTCTGCACCGCCAAGGCGGCCGGATACAGCAATTTTAATACCCTGTACGCCTGCTCTCATTGATCTTTGAACAGCCTGTTTCATGGCTCTTCTAAAGGCTATACGTTTTTCAAGCTGCAAAGCAATCGCTTCTGCTACCAGTTGTGAATCAGCATCAATTCTGGCCACTTCGAGCACGTCTATTTGCACTCTTTTTTTGATCATGCGGTTTAATTCTTTTCTGAGGGCATCAATACCACTACCGCCCCGGCCAACAACGATACCTGGTTTAGCTGTAACAATTGTTACATGCACGTTTTGTGCTTTTCTTTGTATTTCTATCCGGCTTACACCGGCTGTAAAAAGTTTCTTTTTGAGAAATTTACGTATTCTATAGTCTTCAGCAAGAAGGCTGGCATACTCTTCTTTCTTGCTGGAAAACCAGTTACTCAGCCAGGGTTTGTTAACACCTATTCTAAATCCTGTGGGATGAACTTTCTGACCCAAGGTATCCTCCTATATATTTACTTTTTGTCTTTTATACTAACTACAACAGTTAAGTGGGACGTGCGTTTTACTCTTTTATAAACACGGCCCTGTGCTCTAGGCTTAAATCTTCCATACCTAGGGCCTTCATCAGCATAGATCTCACTGATATAGAGATCTTCCGGTTCTGCCTGCCATTTCTGTTCTGCGTTAGAGACTGCTGCTCTGAGGTTCTTTTCAATAACTCTTGCAGCAGCATAAGGCATGAAATGGAGCATATCTGAGGCTTCAACAACATTTTTGCCTCTGACTTCATTCATGACACGACGCAATTTGCGTGGAGACATAATAATATATTTTTGTTTAGCTCTTGCTTCCATTAGCCCATCTTCCTTTTAGCTGTTTTATCCTGACCGGCATGTCCTCTAAAGTATCTGGTGGGAGCAAATTCACCCAACCTGTGACCAATCATCTGTTCAGTAATATAGATTGGCACATGTTTCTGACCATTATGCACAGCAATAGTATGCCCTATCATATCAGGAATAATCATTGAAGCACGGCTCCAGGTTTTGAGAACCTTTTTATTGCCGCTTTCATTCAGCTCCATAATTCTTTTCTTTAAAGCATAATGTACAAATGGCCCTTTTTTTAAGGAACGAGTCATTGATAATCTCCTTTATGACTTACGTTTTCTGACTACATAGCGATCAGAAGGTTTGTTTCTCTTGCGTGTTTTTCTCCCCATGGCTGGTTTTCCCCATGGAGTCTTGGGGGTACCACCAATAGGAGATTTACCTTCACCACCACCATGCGGGTGATCAACGGCGTTTTTAACAACACCTCTGACAGTAGGACGTACACCCATATGTCTTTTACGCCCAGCCTTACCGATTTTCATGTTTTTATAATCAATATTTCCGAGGGTTCCTATGGTCGCATAACACTCCATATGAACCATTCTCATTTCAGAACTGGGTAGTCTCAGGGTTACATAAACACCTTCTTTAGCCATAACCTGAACACCAGCACCGGCACTTCTGGCTAATTGGCCACCTTTACCGGGTTTTAGTTCAATATTATGAACGATTGTACCAAGAGGTATGTTTTTCAGTGGCATCGCATTACCAGATTTCACCTCAACAGTTGCACCGCTAACTATTTCTTCCCCTACTTTTATGTTATGAGGGGCTAAAATATATCTCTTTTCACCATCTGCATAGACAACCAGAGCAATACGAGCATTTCTGTTAGGGTCATACTCAATTGTCACAATTTTACCAGCAATATCTCTTTTATCTCTTTTAAAGTCTATAAGACGATAAGCTCTTTTATGGCCTCCACCTTTGTGCTGGCAGGTAACTTTACCGGAGTTATTTCTGCCACCTTTCTTTTTTAATGGTCTTAATAAAGGTTTATAAGGTTTATCAGTAGTAATGTCTGCAAAATCGACATTTGTCATACCACGACGGCCAGGAGATGTTGGTTTATAGTTCTTAATAGCCATTTTTAAGCTCCTGTCAATATTTCTATAGGTTCACCAATAATAGAAATTATTGCCTTTTTATAGGCCTTCGTTTTTCCTATTTTTCTTCCAAATCGCCTGGTAGTGCTTTTCATATTAATGGTACGCACTTTATCAACCTTACGACCCGGAAAAGCAAGTTCTATAGCCTTGCGAATTTCTATTTTATTGGCATCTTTCGGTACTTCAAAAACGTACTGATTGTGTTCTTGAAGGGTTGTAGATTTTTCTGTTACCAATGGTTTTTTAAGAAGTTCATATAATTTTGAGTTTACGCTCATGAGCCTAACCTCTCTGTTATCATATTAGCAGCTGATTCAGTTATAACAATTGTTTCAGCTTCTAACAAATCTTTTACGTTAATATTTTGAGGATGTATCAGCCTTACAAAAGGAACATTTCTTGATGAAAGCTCAAGATGTTGATTTTCAGGCATTGTTACATCAGCAATAATTAATGCTTTACCACTCACTTCAAGGGTTGAAAGCAAGTTAACAAAGTCTTTTGTCTTTGGTGATTGAAGAGAAGAAAAGTCTTTAATGACTTTAACTTTAGTCAGGTTAGCTGACAGTGCAGATTTTAAGGCTATTCTTCTGGCTTTTGTCGGTATAGAAAAAGAGTAATCTCTGGGTTTTGGGCCAAAAATAACTCCACCACCTTTAAATAAAGGGCTTCTTAAAGTGCCCGCTCTTGCTCTGCCGGTGCCTTTTTGCCTCCAGGGCTTTCTGCCACCGCCTCTAACTTCTGATCTGGTTTTAGCGGAAGCACTACCTGATCTAGCATTATTCAGCTGTCTTCTGAGGGCTAAGTGCATCAGATGAACGTTTGGTTCTACGCCAAAGACTTTTTCTTCGAGTTCAACCTGTCCTATTACTTTTCCGTCACTACCGTGGAGTGTTACTTGTTTAGACATAATTATCTACTCCTATCATTCCATTTAGTTATAGCAGGTTTAATGGTCACAATGCCTTCTTTGTGACCGGGTACAGAGCCCTTAATATAGAGTAGGTTCTCATCATTGTCAATTTTAACCACTTTAAGTTTTTTGACAGTAACTTTTTCCCCTCCCATACGTCCAGGCATGCTGAGTCCTTTGTAGACTCTGGATGGAGTAGTACCTGCACCTATTGAACCCGGTATTCTATGAGATTTTGAACCATGGGTCATAGGCCCTCTATGTGCGTTGTGTCTCTTGATATTACCGGCAAAACCTTTACCTATTGACTTGCCAGATACATCAACTTTCTCAACATCACTAAAAATGGACAGATCTATCTTCTGCCCAATTTTATACTCGTCAGGATTATTTACTCTAAACTCTTTTAAAAGTCTAAAAGCAGGTAAACTATTCTTTTCTAAGTGTTTTAGTTCTGGTTTTGTAAGCTTTTTCTTCTTACAGGGCATTGCCCCTAGTTGAAGCGCATTATAACCGTCATTTTCTTCGTTTTTAACCTGTGTGACAGTTAAAGGTTCAACTTTTATAATAGTAACTGGTACGACCAGCCCATCTTCATCGAAAATCTGGGTCATACCGAGTTTTTTACCAACGACTCCTAGAACCATATTTTCCTTTCCTTTCAGTGAGCGCTACGCTAAGAGCCCGTAGATCACTGTTAAGAATAAGCCCTAGAGCTTGACTTCGATGTCAACTCCTGCAGGCAGGTCCATTCTGCTCAACTCATCGGTTGTTTGAGGTGTCGGATCAAGAATGTCAATGACTCTCTTGTGAATCCTTGTCTCAAAGTGCTCTCTGGACTTCTTATCTACGTGTGGTGAACGTAATACACAGTAAACACGTTTCCTGGTAGGAAGCGGGATAGGGCCAGCCACCCGAGCATCTGTACGCTTAGCCGTTTCGACAATCTTTTCTGCCGAACTATCTATCAATCGATGATCATAAGCTTTCAAACATACTCTTATTCTGTGACGTTTAGCAACCATATCTCACTATTCCTACCAGTTAACTACACCTACATAAAAGTCTTATTCTTAACGACTCTTAACTATTACTCAATGATTTTATCTACAAGACCAGCGCCTACTGTTCTACCGCCTTCTCTGATAGCAAACCTCATCCCCTGCTCTATAGCGACAGGAGCAATAAGTTCAACTGTCATAACGACGTTATCACCAGGCATTACCATTTCGGTATCACCAGGTAATTCAATGGTGCCGGTTACGTCAGTAGTTCTAATGTAAAACTGTGGTCTGTAACCTTTGAAGAATGGTGTATGTCTGCCACCTTCTTCTTTTTTAAGTACGTAAACGTTAGCCGTAAATTTGGTATGTGGCTTAATAGAACCAGGTTTAGCTAATACCTGTCCTCTTTCAATTTCGTCTTTACCTACACCTCTTAATAAAGCGCCGATATTATCACCGGCAATACCTTCATCAAGAGATTTTCTGAACATCTCTACACCGGTTACAACGACTTTACGTGTTTCACCAAAGCCAACGATTTCAACTTCTTCGCCAACTTTGACTTTGCCACGCTCTACTCTACCGGTAGCAACAGTACCACGACCTGTAATAGAGAATACATCTTCTACAGGCATTAAGAATGGTTGATCAATATCTCTTTCAGGAGTCGGGATGTTTGCATCTACAACGTCCATTAATTCCCAGATAGTATCAACGTGCGGATTTTCACCACGTTTAATCTTGGGATTCTCAGTAATAGCTTCTAAAGCTTTTAAAGCACTTCCTCTAACAAATGGAATATTGTCGCCATCAAATTCATACGCACTTAATAATTCTCTGGCTTCCATTTCTACGAGGTCTAACAGTTCTTCATCATCAACCATGTCTGTTTTGTTTAAGAAGACCACCAGCTGTGGCACTCCAACCTGTCTGGATAATAATATATGTTCTCTGGTCTGTGGCATCGGACCATCAGCAGCTGAAATTACCAGTATCGCTCCATCCATCTGGGCGGCACCAGTAATCATATTTTTAACATAGTCAGCGTGTCCAGGACAGTCTACGTGTGCATAGTGTCTGTTATCTGTTTCATATTCTACGTGAGCTGTGTTAATTGTAATACCTCTAGCCTTTTCTTCAGGCGCAGCATCAATCTCTTCGAATTTTTTTGATGTTGCTTTACCTTCAGCAGCTAAAGAAAATGTGATTGCAGCTGTTAAAGTAGTTTTACCATGGTCTACGTGACCAATGGTTCCAACATTAACGTGTGGCTTTGTTCTTTCAAATTTTGCCCGAGCCATCTTATTCTCCTTTGCTTATACAACCTCAGACATATTTATTTCTTTTAGATTTCCCTTATCGATCATTCAAAATGCCCATGATGAGATTTGAACTCATGACCTTCCCCTTACCAAGGGGATGCGCTACCCCTGCGCCACATGGGCTTAAAGGGAATGGGCAGGGTTGGATTTGAACCAACGTAGGCCTTCGCCAGCGGTTTTACAGACCGCCTCCTTTAACCACTCGGACACCTACCCATATTTGTTTTCTCAGGCATACGCCTTTCCTTTTAGTGGTGATGGCTTAAAAATAACTATCTTTGCCATCTTGCGGTGCCGCATAAAGTCGGCTTCCAGTGAAACACTATCTTAGTAAGTACATAATTGAATGTCAATATTAAATGGAATGTGTATGTACGTATATAAAGCTAATTTAGCGTATTCATTTTGTTCAATACAAGCAAATCACGAAAAACGCCTGATATCAAGCCATGGATTAATATTTTGTTACATTACTAAAAGCTTTTAATAAGACAAAATGGCTGTTAAATATACTCATTTTTACAGTTTAAAGAGTTTTTGATCGTTTTAAACATGAAAATACACTCTATAGAAAGTTATTACTTCTACACAAAAGAGTAAAGGCATTTTATTAAGGATAAACTCATCATCGCAAACTAACTTTCCTTCTTAAAATCTTATTTTTACAAAATGTAATTCTTAAAAATAAAGCACCATTAATCAATTTTTGCAATTAAACTTAATCTTTCTTTATAAATAAAAGAAAAACACGACTCCAGCGTTTATAAGATTGTATTAAAAAGGCTTTTACGGATTAATTTAACGATATAAAAGGCATCTAACTTTTCTGCCATCAGGTATTTCTATCAACCCGGGCAAGACTTTTTTACACTCCGGAAACCTCTTTGGGCATCTGGGCTCAAAATAACACCCTTCAGGAAGAGTCTGAAGGCTGGGTGGTTGACCTTCTATCTGCTCAAGCCTCTTTTTCTGCTTTACTGGAAGTGACTTAAGTAATGAAATCGTATAAGGGTGCAAAGGATCATCATAAAGACTGTATACACTTGCATACTCAACAATCTGACCAGCATACATCACAATTACATCCTGACACATCTCAGCAATAACACCAAGATCATGGGTAATTAACAGTAAAGCCATGCCTGCTTGCTGCTGAATGTTTCTTATAAGGTTTAAAATCTGTGCCTGAACTGTTACATCAAGAGCCGTTGTTGGCTCATCTGCTATTAATATTTCCGGTCTGGAGGATAATGCCATAGCAATAATAACTCTTTGGCGCATTCCCCCTGAAAGCTCATGCGGGTAGTTCTCCAGCAGTCTGGATGGTATAGCTATTTTAACCTGTTCTAAAGCTTCTATAGCCCTGTTTCTAGCCTCAAGTTTCTCAATGCCCTGATGAAGTGTAATTACTTCAAGCATCTGGTTCCCTATAGTGTACACAGGATTAAGCGACGTCATTGGGTCTTGAGGTATAAGTGCTATATGATTGCCTCTTATAGTTCTCATCTCGTCAGCTGTAAGTTTTAAAAGGTCTTTATTATTAAAAAAGATCTCTCCAGCTGAAATATAGGCGGTTCTGGGTAAAAGTTGAAGAATAGAAAGAGATGTTACGGTTTTTCCGCAACCAGATTCACCAACAATACCAAGCACTTTCCCTTTTGCCAGAGAAAAACTTACTTTATCTACTGCTCTTATTTCACCAGCATCGGTGGAAAATACCGTAGAAAGTTCTTTAACTTCAAGTATTTTATTTGTTTCAACTTCCTGAAGCAAGCTTTAACCTTTATTTAAGAGCTACATCTCACTTCCTGGAGGAATAAACCCTTCCGGCAAAAGATCTTTATCCGGCCAGGTTATAAATTCATTTACCAGGGCTTTCTCAAGATTCTTAGCATATTTCATATTTGCATCTTTGAGCATTGATCCACAGAGATTAGTACCTGTAAAGTCTGCATCTGTGAAGTTTACGCCCGTACAATTTGCATTACTCAGGTTAGCTCTTTTTAAGTTTGTACCACTAAAGTTTGCTTCAGTTAGTTTTGCTTCTCTCAAGTCAGCTTCAATAAGTGAAGAAAATGCCAGTGTTGCCCTTGAAAGATTTATTTCCTCCATTTTGGCACCTCTAAGGTCTCCACCTATAAAGCTTGCCTGCTCGGCATTTGCTCTTCTTAAGATAGCGTTTGTCAGAATAGCCTTATCAAGCTTTGCCATGATCATATTTGCTTTATAGAGATCGGCTTCAGCAACATTAGCACCAGTAAGATCAGCTTCGCCAAGCTTAGCCCATACCAGGTGAGAATTAACAAGGTTAGCATTTGACAGCTTTGCCATAATAAGGTTGGCTTTATAAAGGTCAGTTTCCCTGAGGTTAGAGCCTTCAAGAATTACCTCTCCCAGGTCAGCACCATTAAGGTTTGAACGCATCAGATCAGAGTTAGCCAGATTTGCAAAGCTAAGATTAACACCGCTTAAATCGGCTTCTGACAAATTAACACCGGTCAAATTAGACTTATAGAGGCTGTCTCCTCTCATATTGGCCCATCGTAAGTCGGTATTACTCATATCAACAAGACTGAGATTAACTTTATAGAGGTTAGCTCCTTTATCGGGCTTTTTGGTAAGATTCACAATATTTGACACCAGGTTCTCCAGAGCACCTGTTTTAGTCTTTGTAGTTGAATCAAAAGCCCCCGAAAGGTTTAAACCACTGAGATCGGCCTGTCTTAAATCCAGAGGAGCATAATTTGTTTTTTCTCGATAAGAGTTAAAATCATTAATACCACCTCTGAGTAATTTTATTAATTCGTCTCTATTTCTTAATCTCACCTTTACTTACCTTCAAAAACTTTTCTTATTAAAACCCTTATTATTCAGTATAAATTAAATGTAAGAAAGTAGTAAACCGTTTAAATTATAATTATTTAACATGATCAGGGCTTTAAAAATTAATAAAGTATGAAATTACTACAAAAAACATTATAGCAATGAATTCAATTCTTTAACATTATAACATTTCGTTTGAATAACTAAATTTTGTAAAAAAGAGTAAAACATCATGGTTCTCCTTTCTGATTAAAGTATTTATCCAGCCGGTTACAGATAGATTCGAGTTCTTTTCGATTATATTTTTTCAATGAATCAAGCTCATCACGCACTTCTTTTTGAAGTATATCAATTTTTCTCTCGAGTGTATCAGTATTATCCATCACCATTTCATCAACAAAAACAGCATTAGCAATAGAAAGGCCAATAAGCCCTCCTGTTAAGACAGTAAAGACAAAATATAACCTCGCAACAAATCCCATAAACGGTGTACTGTTTTCAGCAATAATATCAGGTATCTCATACCAGCCTTCTACAGTAAAAACTTTAAACATAGAGTAAATAGATATCAGCGGATCTCCAAAATGCTCTGGCGAAATATCAGCAAATAGATAAGCTGCACCAATAGCCAGAATAAAGTTATAGATACATAACGTAATAATAAAACCAACAGATGCTCTAAGTGCCCTTTTAATACCTACCCATAACCTTTCCTGGTTGGGTATAAACCTGGCCATTTTAAAAAACCTGAACAGCCTGCCAATACGCAGGATCAGAATAACACCAAACTCTCTTGTATTAAGAAATGGAGACAACAAAAGAGGCGCACTAACCAAAACAATAATAAAATCAAACTTATTCCAGCCTTTTTTCCAGTATCCCTGCCATGTATCAAGCTTAACCTTGATTATTACTTCAAAAATAAAGAATACCGTACAGGCATAGTCAATATAAAACAACTTATTATTATGGTCATCACGTATTCCAGGAAACGCACCAAAAAACAAAACCAGAGAATTTAACAATATAACCGACATTACAACACGGTCAGAAACAATATTCTTTAAAATAGTATCTTTCAAGGAACTCCTCGTCTGAAATATTGTAAAAACAGCAAAAAAAACTCACATCTACATATGTTAAAATGCATTCAATAATGTATTTCTAATGAAACACTCTCACTATTTTTCTGGAATCTAATATTTTTGAATGCAACTTATTAAATACTTAATTTAATCAAGTATAAAAAAAATTATATTAACAGGCAAGAAAAGGAAAGTTTTTATGCAAATAGTAATACATATGTATTATTTACAAAAGCCCCTGAAAATTAAGTTCAGAGGCTTTTTAAATATGAGTCCTGGCAACGAGCTATCTTCCCGGGCGCTCACACGCCGAGTATTGTCACCGCAAGCAGTCTTTACGGCCGTGTTCGGGATGGGAACGGGTGTTTTCCTGCCGCTATAGTCACCAGGATAAACTTGTATCCTGAGAGCTGCATAAATTTGATGAGTTTACACGTAAAAGATGTATAACCATGTTCACCAGGAAAAGCCCTCGTGCTATTAGTACCATTAGGCTTCATGTGTTGCCACACTTCCACCATTGGCCTATCAACCGGGTAGTCTTCCCGGGCACTTACCTGGTTAACCCAGTGAGAGAAATAATCTTGAGGTGGGCTTCGCACTTATATGCTTTCAGCGCTTATCCACTCCGAACACAGCTACCCAGCGTTTGCCCTTGGCAGGACAACTGGTACACTGGCGGTTCGTTCATCCCGGTCCTCTCGTACTAAGGACGACTCCTCTCAATTCTCTTACGCGTGTACCGGATATGGACCGAACTGTCTCACGACGTTCTGAACCCAGCTCGCGTGCCACTTTAATGGGCGAACAGCCCAACCCTTGGGACGTACTACCGCCCCAGGATGTGACGAGCCGACATCGAGGTGCCAAACCTCCCCGTCGATGTGGACTCTTGGGGGAGATAAGCCTGTTATCCCTATGGTAACTTTTATCCGTTGAGCGACGGCCCTTCCATTCGGAACCGCCGGATCACTAAGCCCGACTTTCGTCCCTGCTTGGCTTGTTGGCCTCACAGTCAAGCTCCCTTCTGCCTTTACACTCTGCGGTTGATTTCCGACCAACCTGAGGGAACCTTTGGGCGCCTCCGCTACTTTTTAGGAGGCGACCGCCCCAGTCAAACTCCCTACCTGAAACTGTCCGGTAGCCAGATGTTAGTGGACTACCGTTAGAACCCTAACTGCATCAGAGTGGTATCTCAAGGACGACTCCACAGCTCCTGACGAAACTGTTTCAAAGTCTCCCACCTATCCTGCACAGACACAGCCCGAATTCAATTGCAAGCTAGAGTAAAGCTCAATAGGGTCTTTCTGTCCTGGTACACGTAATCCGTATCTTCACGGATAACTCAATTTCGCCGAACCCCTCGCCGAGACAGCGCCCTGATCGTTACGCCATTCGTGCGGGTCGGAACTTACCCGACAAGGAATTTCGCTACCTTAGGACCGTTATAGTTACGGCCGCCGTTCACCGGGGCTTAGTTTCAGAGCTTCGCCTTGCGGCTAACCCCTCCACGTAACCTTCCGGCACTGGGCAGGCGTCAGCCCCTATACTTCGTCTTACGACTTAGCAGAGACCTGTGTTTTTGGTAAACAGTCGCCAGGGCCTGGTCGCTGCGGCCCTCTCATGCTCACCAGTGCTTGTCTGGATCACACTAACAGGGCATCTCTTCTCCCGAAGTTACGAGACCATTTTGCCGAGTTCCTTAGCGAGGGTTTTTTCGCGCCCCTTGGGATTCTCTCCCTGTCTACCTGTGGCGGTTTCGGGTACGGACACCCTATTCTCTCACGAGCGAAGCTTTTCTTGGCAGTGTGGCGTCAACACCTTCGCACCCGTAGGTGCTCCTGGTCACGCCTCAGTTTTTAACGCCTTTGCGGATTTTCCTGCAAAGACTACCTACACGCTTCAACCGGAACAACCGATCTCCGGCGTGTTTAGCCTCCTGCGTCCCTCCGCTGCTAATAACGAGAATAAAGTGGTACAGGAATGTCAACCTGTCTGCCATCGCCTACGCCTTTCGGCCTCAGCTTAGTTTCCGACTAACCCCACGCGGACGAGCCTTCCGTGGGAACCCTTAGACTTTCGGGGCATTGGATTCTCACCAATGTTTTCGCTACTCATGCCGACATTCTCACTTCTGGTTCGTCCATAAGACCTCACGATCTTACTTCGACCTACAACAGAACGCTCCCCTACCAAGGAAGTTAGACTTCCTTCCACAGCTTCGGTAGTATGCTTTAGACCCGGTGTATTTTCGGCGCGGAGTCGCTTGACCAGTGAGCTGTTACGCACTCTTTCAAGGGTGGCTGCTTCTAAGCCAACCTACTGGCTGTCTGGGCAACTCTACCTCCTTAACCACTTAGCATACATTAGGGACCTTAGCTGGTGGTCCGGGCTGTTTCCCTCTTGACTACGGAACTTATCTCTCGCAGTCTCACTCCCAAGTACTAACTCTACCGGCATTCGGAGTTTAACTTGATTTGGTACCATGTTTCATGGCCCGCACCAAACTAGTGCTCTACCTCCGGCAGGATACACTTGAGGCTGTGCCTAAACGCATTTCGGGGAGAACCAGCTAGCTCCTGGTTCGATTGGCATTTCACCCCTAACCACAGCTCATCGTCTGATTTTTCAACATCAGTACGTTCGAACCTTCACGCAGTGTCACCTGCGCTTCATTCTGGCCATGGTTAGATCACCAGGCTTCGGGTCTACCGCCAGTAACAAATTCGCCCTATTCAGACTCGGTTTCCCTATGGCTCCGGGTATTAACCCCTTAACCAAGCTACTAACGGTAACTCGCCGGCACATTCTTCAACAGGCACGCTGTCACACCCTAAAAGGTGCTCCAACTGCTTGTAGGCATACGGTTTCAGGTTCTATTTCACTCAGCTTTCCACTGTTCTTTTCACCTTTCCTTCACAGTACTAGTTCACTATCGGTCGCTAACAGTACTTAGCCTTACGAGATGGTCCTCGCAGATTCAGCCGTGGTTCCTCGTGTTACGGCGTACTCGGGTACCTTTAAGAAGAGTATTACCTTTCGATTACCGGGCTATCACCGTCTATGGCTCAGCTTTCCAGCTGTATTCATCTAAATAATACTTTTATAACTTCTTGAGATATTTGCAGTTATCTCTAAAAGGCCCCACTACCCCTCATACACAACGCCTGCAAGCTATCACGTGTACAAGGTTTAGGCTATTCCCCGTTCGCTCGCCGCTACTTAGGGAGTCGCTAGTTTGCTTTCCTTTCTTCCAGCTACTAAGATGTTTCAGTTCGCTGGCTTGCCTTCCTATGCCCTATGTATTCAGGCATGGATGACTGGACATGACTCCAGTCGGGTTACCCCATTCGGAATTCTGCGGATCAAGACCTGTTAACGGCTCCCCGCAGCTTATCGCAGCTTCCCGCGTCCTTCATCGGCTGTTAGCACCAAGGCATTCACCATATGCCCTTTGTAGCTTTACCTAATAAACATTGGTTACACATAACGAAATTTACGTGTAATTATGCTAATTCTCATCAAATTATGCAGTTGTCAAGGTACAGCTCAGGGATAAACCCTGAAGACTAAACAGTGCAGGCATAACCTATTAATTCCGTCTGTTTTACCGGGAGAATACTCCAGAAGTGGGTTATTTTAAACCCGGTAAACATAAGCGACGTCGACCTAGGATGAACCAGTATAATCAATTGTTATACGGTCAGGTCTCCCTAGAAAGGAGGTGATCCAGCCACACCTTCCGGTACGGCTACCTTGTTACGACTTCACCCCAGTCACCAACCCTGCCTTAGGCGGCTGCTCCCCAAAAGGGTTAGCTCACCGACTTCGGGCGTGGTCAGCTTCCGTGGTGTGACGGGCGGTGTGTACAAGGCCCGGGAACGTATTCACCGCAGCGTGCTGATCTGCGGTTACTAGCGATTCCGACTTCACGCAGTCGAGTTGCAGACTGCGATCCGAACTGAGCGCAAGTTTTCGGGATTTGCTCACCATCGCTGGCTGGCTACCCGCTGTCTTACGCATTGTAACACGTGTGTAGCCCAGGACATAAGGGGCATGCTGACTTGACGTCATCCCCACCTTCCTCCGGTTTATCACCGGCAGTCTGGCTAGACCGAACTTACAGAGCATGCTCTGCAAGGTAACTAACCACGAGGGTTGCGCTCGTTGCGGGACTTAACCCAACATCTCACGACACGAGCTGACGACAGCCATGCACCACCTGTCTTGAAGTTCCTGCTTGCGCAGGCACCCCCCTGTTTCCAGGAGGTTCCTCAGATGTCAAGTCCTGGTAAGGTTCTTCGCGTTGCATCGAATTAAACCACATGTTCCACCGCTTGTGCGGGCCCCCGTCAATTCCTTTGAGTTTCACACTTGCGTGCGTACTCCCCAGGCGGGATACTTAACGCGTTAACTTCGGCACGGAAGGGGTCGATACCCCCCACACCTAGTATCCATCGTTTACGGCCAGGACTACTGGGGTATCTAATCCCATTCGCTCCCCTGGCTTTCGTTCCTCAGCGTCAGTACTAGCCCAGCAAGGCGCTTTCGCCACTGGTGTTCCTCCCAATATCTACGCATTTCACCGCTACACTGGGAATTCCCCTTGCCTCTGCTAGACTCTAGCTTGCCAGTTTCCAGCGCCGAACCGTAGTTAAGCTACGGGCTTTAACACCGGACTTGGCAGGCCACCTACGAACTCTTTACGCCCAATGATTCCGGACAACGCTTGCATCCTCCGTCTTACCGCGGCTGCTGGCACGGAGTTAGCCGATGCTTCCTCTGAGGGTACCGTCAAAATTCTTCCCCTCTGACAGCATTTTACACCCGTAAAGGGCTTCATCATGCACGCGGTGTTGCTGCGTCAGGCTTTCGCCCATTGCGCAAAATTCCCTACTGCTGCCTCCCGTAGGAGTATGGGCCGTGTCTCAGTCCCATTGTGGCTGATCATCCTCTCAGACCAGCTACTGATCGTCGCCTAGGTAGGCTCTTACCCCACCTACAAGCTAATCAGACGCAGGCTCATCCCCCGGCGCCGGAACTTTCATCATAAGTATTTCAACTTATGAGGTATGGGGTATTAGCGCCAGTTTCCCGTCGTTATCCCCCTCCGAGGGGCAGATTACCTACGTGTTACTCACCCGTCCGCCACTGATGTACCCCCGAAAGGGCCTCATCGTTCGACTTGCATGTATTAAGCACACCGCTAGCGTTCGTCCTGAGCCAGGATCAAACTCTCCATGGTCGTTAAATCTTTTATTCTTATACTGCTAAAAGCAGTTTGAACATCAGAAATTATTGACTCACAAGAGCCTTATCCTGGAGTATTTTTGTGAATTAACAGGTTATGTGTAATTCCTGCACTATTCAGTTTTCAAGGTTCAGTAATTAAATAGTTTGCTCTTTCGAGCCTTTTTGAGTATCAAAAATACTAGCCTAGTTAAAACTTAATGTCAAGAGTCTAACTTTGTAATGCTAAAGCATTTTTCATGGTCTGCGAAATTTAAATTAATACAAAAAACACATTTTACCAAGTCTAATTTATGAGTTTTTTTAATATTTGGGTTAAAAAAGCTCTATCACGATGTTTTCAGGCCTATACATTCCTTTACATTTTGTTCTGTTGAACTGAGCGGTTATTTAACGTGTAATACTTGCTGAAAAATTTGTTTTTA